>OIWT01001613.1_pt1 | contig 26164 bp, 37 predicted proteins | sample 1587701 | NCBI WGS metagenome assembly OIWT01 (sample SAMEA3888904, study PRJEB22519) | human gut metagenome | biome: human gut; feature: human-associated habitat; material: faeces | place: Denmark | collected 2009 | reverse complement strand
GTAGAGTGATCCCTTCGCAAGGGATAGGTAACGGGATCGATGCCCGTCTCATCCAACTTTTCTTTTTCTTTTCCTTGGACGATCCTCATGCGATTTGCATGCTATTTCGTTCTTGAAGGTAATTCATCACTATGTGCAGATAGACAGAGTTGGAGTCGTCATCATTCTTTTTGGGATTGGCAAACACATGTCCGGCGTTTTCGAGGACCAGGGAATCGAGGGACTGAGCGAGAAGCTGATGGATGTGGTGAAGGAATTCAAGGGGGACAATTCCGAGGTGGAAGTGCTGAAGCACATTATTATCCAGTCGAACTTGCTTTTGGCTACGGCCAACGTTAGGTACTTTTCCGTCTCCTTTGCTCATTTGCAGACAGCACTTCACGACGAACAACGAGTGTGCTTCGGAGGCCGTTGTGAACGAGGAGACGAACGAGGTGCGGGAGGATATGAAGAAGCTCGCGGAGGCCACTTCTGTCGTGAAGTTCGCCAGCTTTGCTGAGCATCTGAAGGCGTACTTCTCTGCGCTGTTGGACGTCAATCTGGGAGAGGATAAGGTGATTCTTTGGGCGGGCGTTTAGGGTAGAAGTATCAGATCGGAACGGTCTACGAGCGCTTCCTTGAGAGTGGGCAGGCTGTTCTTATTCCGTGTCATTGGTAGTGAGGAGGAGGAAGAAAAGGAGGGGGAAGATGAGGACGAGGACAGCGTTTGTACTCATGTTTGCTATGCTCTGAAGGTGGGCAAGGCTGGAGAGGAGCTGAGTGGGATTATTCCACTGTTATGAAGAGTAGAGAGCATTGTCGAGTTTGAATTCACTCGTGCCAGCCCCTATCCTCCTGGCGGCGACTGCTGCGACAGTGACTGCATGAGCTGTGAGGATGAGTGCAGCTGCGACGACTGCTGCTGCAAGGAGGAGGGTGGCAAGTGCTGCTGCAAGGAAGAGAAGTGTTGTGAGAAGGAGGGCAAGTGCTGTAAGGAGGGTGGTGAGTGTTGCTGCAAGGAGGGTGGCAAGTGCTGCAAGGAGAAGTGCTGCTGCAAGAAGGAGGGCAAATGCTGCAAGGAGAAGTGCTGCTGCAAGGAGGGTGGCAAGTGCTGCAAGGAGAAGTGCTGCTGCAAGGAAGGAAAGTGCTGCGAGGAGGAGAAGGATGATTGCTGCTGCGAGGACGGGGAGTGCGAGTGCTGCTCGGAGGATGAGGTGGAGGAGGAGATCCTGAAGCTGGACTTTGACATGGACGTGATGGACGAATTCACGAAGGAATGCGGAGTCAGCATCTCTTCGGAGGACTTCCTCGCGTACCTGGTGACGATGGAGTTCATATCCTTTTGCTATAGCAGGCAGCTGGCTTCTTAATCAAACTGGGAAGAGGAATGGGAGATCGGCGAGAGACTCGGTGAATTCATCGAGGAAATGCGCAATCCCGATCCTAACATGATCACGATCAACGCGTAAGTGGCTATAATTGTGTTCCTTCAAAACACGCAATCCTTGGATTCATACACAAATCCATTCGATACGGAATGATTGCAGCCATAGACAACAGCGAATTGGCCCATTACGCCATGTATGCAAATGCGGGCTATGGACGCCTTTTGTAAGAAAACGCAGAAATGGATGTTCTGTAGTTGGCGCTTTCAAGTGAGTACCCTTCACAACCCCTCTCGGCATCACTCTCTACAGAATCGAATTCAGTCCCTTGGCGGTGTTTTGCTGTATGCAGACAGGAAGAACAAATAGGTCATTCGGTTGGCTGTGATGATAAGGTCTGTCAATTACCCTGGTTCATTGCCTACGACATTTATGCCGACGCGATTGTGATATCGATTCGAGGGTCGAAAACGGCGAAAGACGTGGCTACGGATTGCAAAACACGTGGTTCTTATCGAAGTGAATTCTCGATAGAGCCCGCTCTTCTTCACTACAGCGACAAAGGCCAGACGAAAACGATCCTCGCTCACAGAGTTTGTGCTCATTCTCCTATTCAACATAGGGAATCGCCATTGCAGCATCCCATATCTACAACACACTATGCGACAACCATGTCTTCGATGTACTGTTCCATCACGCTTATTACGATGGAATTCTGACTTCTGTACCCGATTACATTCGCGACTCAGTACACTCTGTTGTGCAGTGAACATTAGGATCACAACGAAAACGACGATTGTCGTCACCGGTCATTCTCTCGGTGCTGGAATCGCGATTGTCCTATCCTATCTGCTGCATTCGACGTATGAAAACCGTTGCATCGCCTTTTCTCCGCCTGGTTTGGCTCCTCCCCTGCTTCTGATGTAGGCCAAACCGTTTTGGACCTACACCCCGGTACACACAGCAGCCACATTACCTGCGTGATTGTAGGGAACGATGTGGTCCCGCGACTGTCGTTACGCACAACGGAGCAGTGGATGCATGTACTCAATGCATTCTATACTGATCCATAGGCAAACCAGTGGTACAGCTTCAGTAGATCCTGTGAATGAGCTGACATGCAGTCTATGGAATCATCAACGCGTACAAGCGAAGAAGAGCAACACAGGAAAACGTATTCACTGCCCTTCTGACAGATCAAACCGAATCGACGCAGTTCCATCTTCCCGGAACCATCCTTCACCTCCGTCGCAATGAAAACGGGCAGTGGATCCTTTCGAAGATAAGGGAGTCGGATCTGCTGCAGCTCTCCTTTTCGGAGGGATGGTTTCATGATCATTGGATCTTTAAGGCACCAACCCCTTTTGGATGTGATAGGTAGTATCCTAGCTGGTTAGACGAAGCCATCCAAACGGATTCTGTGGCTTTCCCCCATTCAGCCCTTTGACACGGATTTGTTTCAGCAAACATGGAATTGTACACCACATAGTAAATCGCTATCCTTGTTGTATCACCCTCAATGATCCACCCACAAAACGCATCCTACATTTTCCGATTCTCATACTTTTCCAGTTCGTATTCGTTTTTGTAGCAACTGGCCGTATCTCCCTTGTCCACTCTCGATAGTGGCTTTCGGAAGATTAACACGTTGATTGTGGGTCTATATGCTGAGATGTATCGACGACAGAAACATGTGGGTTGAAATGTGCTCCCATTCGTCTCCCAATGAAATACCCAGCTCTTTCCACTCCGAGTACTTCAGCTTCCTCCCGTCTGCAACGGCCTTCGCCTTCTCCCCATGCACAGTGACATATCTAGCAGTCACTCCTCTTCTTGTCCTGCCACTTGTATTCGAATGTCTCGTCGATTCGCATCGACCCGTAGACAATATCACTGTCAACGCTCATGTCGCAACAAACAACTAACTCAATTGTAGGTGTCCCACAGCGACATGACGGTCAGCGTCTCCTTAAACTTCTGCATGTCGATGGGCTTGTATCCGTGGAAGCGGAGAGTCAAGGGCTGGTCCGGCAGGAGCATCATCGCGTTGTCGGACCAGTAGCCGCTCTCGTCCGTCTCGATCATCACATGAGCCGCAACCGCCTGCGACGCGATCGTCACGTCGCACTCTACGCCTCACCCCTCCTCCCTCCGCCTACCGCTGTCGCTCACCGGCTCGACGGCCTTCACCTCGATCTTCGGGTCGACCAGTGCGATGGACTTGAAGGCGCCATAGTCCTGGTTCGGCAGCAGATAGCGCTTCTGCGAGGGGAAGGGCGCGGGCAGCTCCACTGCGTACTCCACCAGTACCTCCTCCTTCGCGAAGGGACCTACTCCTCATCTATTGTTTTGGCGCCCACTCAAGAAGGTTTCGATGGGCACCGGCTCCCATAGCATCGTCGCCGCCAGCGGCGCCAGGCGGATCATGCGCTTCTCCTCGCGGCGCTTGGTGCCGAGCCAGTCGTACACGGCGAGGGTCATGGTCACGTTCTCAATGGGCTCCACCGCGTCGGAGATGGCGTAGAAGTACACCTGCCCGCTCATCGTGAACCCCGAGATCTGCACCGGCTCGTACGCGTGCTTCACTACGCCTCACCACCTCCACACACGCCCACTCATGTAGTGCAGCATGCGCCAACGCCAGTTGCCGTACTCCACGGAGGCCCAGGTGGGCGCAGCCCAGATGTCGTTCAGCTGCCAGTACAGCGAGCCCATGGTGTGGTGCTCCGTGCGCATGCGGCGGTAGTGTTCCGCCTGTGTGGCGATGCAGTAGCCCTGCATGATCTGAGACAGGTAGATCCAGCTCCGGAACTCGCCGTCCGGCTCCGGCTTGGCCACCGGCGTGCGGAAGAAGTTGGCTACCTGGTCGATGATGCCCTGGTTGTTGTCCATGTGGTGGTTGCGTTTGTTCATCCACTCCGTCTGCATGCCGCGGTCCTCCGGCGCCGTCACCTGCTTCAGCGAGAAGAAGGAGGGCAGCGCGTGGTACCCGAACTCCGACGCCATCTTCGGCGCGGGGTACTTGCTGATGTCGGTGCACACACTGTAGTAGTCATAGCGGTGGATGTCGCCGTAGCGCAAGTCGCTCTCCTTGCCCCAGCGCTGCACGAACACGCCCAGCTCCGCGTCGTCGATCAGCACGCCGTTCGAGGGCGACGCCGGCCAGTACGGGCGCGAGCGGTCATTGCGCCTCAGCTCCTCCTGCACCGTGGTGTCGTACAGCAGCACGTAGTCAAGCTGGCGCTGGATCGTGGAGGTGCCCTCGTTCTGGTTCTCGTTGTTGCCCGACCACAGCACGATGGAGGGATGAGGCGCCAGGCGCCGCACCACGTCGCGCACCTCCTGCTGCACCGTGTGGAGGAAGGCGTGGTCGCGCGGGTACAGCGAGCAGGCGAACATGAACTCCTGCCACACCTATGCGTCATTCCGTCATGTCGCCACCACCAGCAGGCCCAGCCGGTCCGCCACCTGATAGAAGTAATCACGCTGGTACAGCCCGCCGCCCCACACGCGAATCATGTTCTGGTTGCCCTTCACCGCCGTGTCCATCAACCGGTCAATGTCCTCCTCCGTCATGCGCGACTCGAACACGTCCATCGGGATCATGTTGGTTCCGCGGATAAACACGTCGATCCCGTTCACGCGGAAGAACATACTCTCCTCGTCCTCCCCGATCTTCTCGCGCACCAGTTCCGCCGTGCGGAAACCCACCTCCACCGTCTTCTCGCTCGGCTCCGCACCCTCGAACCGCACGACCAGACGGTACAGCGGCTGCTGCCCGTAGCCCACAGGGAACCACCGCCGCACGCTCGCCTCGGGCACCGTCAGCACCAGGTCCACGCGCGCCTCGCCGTCGCGGAAGCACTCCAGCGCGCCACGGGCGGACGCGCCGGTCTCCAGCATGGCGACCACCTCGCCCGTGGCGCCCTGCTTGCACTGCAAATACGCCGCCACCTTCACCTCCCACGCCTTCTCCCTCAGGAAGATCTGCGGGACGACGTAGGAGACTACGGCCGCTGCCGTCGACACGAGGCGGATGTCGCGGTACACGCCCACGGTTCCCTACGATGGAAGGGGCGATGCGGCATTACGAACGCTGGACCCCAGTCCCAGCCAAAACCGTTCTGCGCCTTGCGGATGAAGGCTCGGTGCGTGTCCTTGAAGGGAGCCCAGCAAGTCTGGTCATTCACTTCGTAGGGGTACGCGTCGCGCTTTGCGTTGGCCCATCTGCAGATTAGGAATGAAAGTACAGGAGTACACGGCCGGATTCGCAAAGGCGATCACAATCGAGTTCTGGCCGCGATGGACCTGCTTGCTGACATCGATCCAGTATATGCGGTGCTGGTTGTCCACTTGCGCCACAGATACGGAGTTGACACTACGCATCACAACACACGCCAAGGGCAACAAGATCTCTGCAACGGTATCGATTCCCTCGCACTGGATCCAGGTCGCCTTGCCTTCCAAATCGTAATCGATCGTGAAAAGGCGGGAGTACGTCCAGGTGTCTCTGCCGACCCACTCGTAGCTGGGAGTGACTCAAACGCATCGAACGAACGCAAAATCGTTGAATCGGTAGTAGGGATCGCCGAGAATACCCGCTCGCATCAGATCGGTATGGACCTCTCCGGGAACATTTCCGTCGATGGCAATGCTGCCATTCGCGTTTTTCACCTGCCATACGCCGTTCAGACTCAATCTTACGGATGAGGATAGGAGTCGCATCTAGGTACACTTGAGCAGAGGCACATGCGAGCAAAACAAGGATTGCACACAGATTCATCGCTTTCTTTGAATGTGGGAGGGGATATGAAATAGGGTCAATTGTGTTCCGGAAGAAATGCTGGGTTTGGCATGTGTGTCAAAGAGTGGACGGTAGGGGAGAGGCGCAAGCGAGAGGAAAACACAAGTCTCTTCTTCGACCCCTGGACTTGTGGAGAGCTAGGAGAGCGTTTTATCAAGAGACAACGTGGCCGAGTGGTTAAGGCGTTAGCCTGCTAAGTTAATGGGATTTTCCCGCGCGTGTTCGAATCACGTCGTTGTCGTTTTTTTCACAAACACGCCAGCTCTTTCTTTTCACCCCGAACAGGTTGCGCTTCACGCTCGGACTCGGCGAGGGACTCGGCGAGGGACTGAACGTGAGCACGCCACTCTCCGATTGCCTCGGCTTCTTGACCTCCTCGCTGTGGAAGAAGCGCTTGATCCCCTTCGCGGGAGGGGTGTGCATCTCCGGCGCGGGCTTCAGCTCCTTCTTCAGCCGGCTGCAGAATTGCTCCTTCTTCTCCTGTAGTCGCTTGGAAATGGCCTCCTCGTCGCTGTCGGAGTCGATGGAACGCGCGCCGGTGATCTTCTTCTTTTCCGGCATTTCTTGGGACAGTCCCTCCACTTTCTCCTTTGATGCTCTGAGCTTCTTCCAGAGCCCCGTGTTCAGATTCGCTTTCGGCGCTTCCTTCACGCGCTCCTCCTGACTCACCTTCAATCGCTCTGCGAACGAGTGGAACGTGGGCACCTCGTCCAGCACCCTCTCCTCCTTCTTCGGCCCTGGGTTCTGCTTGTTGTTCAGCGCGAAGAAGTCCTCGACGTCGCGCAGCAGGCTCCTCGGGTCCTTCATCTCCCGGTAGAACGGCTGCATCCACTTCGACAAATGCTCCACGCTCGACGCGGAGGCGAACCGCTCGTCCATCAGCAGGATCAGTCCGTAATCGCCCTTATGTCGGATCGCACGGCCCACCGACTGGTTCACCGCACGGTGTGCGCTGATCGCGTACCACTCGCCTCCGGACACGGTGCGCGCCTGCATGCCCGCAACGGACGCCAGCGGCAAGTCGGGGTAGTACCGCGGAATGCTGCGCTGTCCCGCGGCAAGCGCGGCGCGTGCGCGTTCGTTGTAGATGTCCTGCTGCTTGGCCTTCTCGTCGAGGTACTGTCTTCGCATCTGCACCTTCTTGTCGGTGAAGGGCGGGTACGGCACGCCGGTGATCATCACGCAGCGACACATCGAATCGCTGAAGTCGATACCCTCACTCGCCTTGCCCCGACACACGGCGAACAGCACGGCGCCGCGGCCATAGGAGGCGCGCTTCAGACTCTTCACGATGGCGTTGAAGTCGTCGTTGCCCATGCCCGACTCCTCCTTGAACACTTCCTTCACCGCCCGCACGGAGTTGAGCTGACCGCTGCGCTCCCACGCGTACCAACAGTCGTTCAGGAAACCGTAGGAGGGGAAGAAGGCGATCACATTGCCGGGGATGGAGGGAAGGAAGAAGAGGATCGTATCGATCATCTCGTCCTTCAGCACGGGGTTCTGGCGAGATCTAAAGATCACCTCACGAGAAGGAAGCCACGCGAAGGAAGAAGATAGCGGCACGTTGTGGATCGAGCGGTCCACCGACACCACCTTCAACTACCCATGACAGCGCCGCGCCACTCCCACCTGCGAGTCCGAGATCACATGCATGTTCTCCAGCACGTTGCCCACCGGGATCTGGAACTCCGCGATCAGCGGCTGCATAGGCGACAGCGTACCACTACCCCTCACGCCCCACGACGACACTCACGAAGTGAAGATGATGCTGTCCACGCCGGTGTTCTGCAGTGCGGTCATCCCGATAGAACAGTCCATGCACCAGAACCCCAAGCACGGGTCTGCGCCTCAGCCCCTCTCACAGCCCTCACATCGCTCCTGCTGGGTCTTGTGCAGCACGCGGTTGTACACCGTCTCCTCCTGGTAGTACAGGATGAAACTCCACTTGTCCACCGTGTGGCGCGGCAGCACGTCCAGCGCGGGGAACAGCAGACTCAGCAGCCGCTCCAGCGTCTCCGTGGCGCAGAAGGTGGCGTTGGGGAAGAACTCGTTGCGCATCTCGATCACGTGGGTGAATAGGTCGATCACCTCCTTGATGCTCTTCGCGTCGATGCCACACGACGCCAAGAAGGGGTAGATCGCCTCGCCGAACTCCGAAATGCACTCCTTCTCACCCAAACGCTCCTTGATCGCCTCCTCCACGCGCTGCACCAGCGCCAGCGCCGCTACCACCTTCTACCCTCAAACCACCACTATGGCGCCACCTGTTGGTCAATGATCGCCTTCTCTTCCGGTTTGTCCTCGCCCTCCAAAGAAGCCATTTTTTCGGCCACGCGGGAGGTGAGCAGTTCGCGGATCTCCTTCTGGATGTCGTGCAGAAGCTTCGCGTTGATGTCAAAGGACATGCTCTCCAGGCAGAAGGAGTCCTGTGGGTGACGCACGCGCGGTTTCCGTACGATGTTGTGCGCCTCATCAATGATCACCACGCAGTGATGGAGGTCGAAGGGGAGCTTCTTGCGAATGTACCGGTCCATGATGTAGTTGTAGGGCATCAGCACGAGCTGCGATTCGATCATGATCATGTCATCACGGGACAGGAAGTAGGGGCACACCTACAGTGGAGGCACATCGCAGCGACTACGTTGTGCCGGTTTCCATAGGCGACCAAGTCCTCAATGTCCATCAAGCCCTTATCTGGAAGCGCATCGTTTTCGTAAATGTTCGTATTCACGTGAAAGCAGGCGTTGCGATAGAAAGAGCAGTGCATTCCCAAGGAGCGGCACATGGTTCGCTGCGCGTAGGAGGACGCCTTCTTCACCTCTCGGTTCGTGCACATCTGCTCTCTCGATCCCATCGCGATCATCTTCGGCCGATACTCCGTCTTCTTCAGCTCGCGAACGATCTGCTTGATTTGGGTGTGCGTGCGGGAGCAGTACACGATCTTCCTTCCCGCCACTTTGCTCTTGGGGACTACCACTGATCCATGAGCAAGGAACCAACTCAGTTTCGGGCAATTACCAGACAGATAGATTCCACTCCATTTGTGCTTCTTCTTCTTCTCTTTGAAGGCCTCGATGGTTGCCAGATGCTGAGCATACTGCATCGGAATGTAGTCTCCCTATCCACTGAACTCTCCACTCCGTTGTCTACCAGACGGAAGTCGGTCGCGGCCAGCGCCGAGCAGAGGAGCGAAAGCGTCTAGGACTCATTCTCCCTCGAAACCAATTGCCTTTCCGGTGCCTGTGGGACTCTCCAGCATTGCGTTCTTGCCGTTGAGGATGCTGTCGATCACCAGCCGCATGTAGTCCTTTTGGATCTCGTAGGGCTCGAAAGGGAACTTTACCGTCACCCCCTCGTACGTGAAGGACGTTTCGCTCATTTCGGGAGGAACAAACAATTCCTATGCTACAACGATAACACCAACTCCTCTTCGCCCTCCGGCTTGTACTTGCTGAACAGCGACTTGATCTGCTCCACGACCTAGGATTGATTATCCAGTGCGCGATTACCTCGCCATGCACACGGTTCACCTCCTCTTCCGATGGAGAGGCGCACTTCGTCACGGGAATGGGCGATCCGAAGACGGTGGTGATTTGCGTGTTGTGCGGGATGATGCTCCGAAGGGGAGGGATGCGGATACCAAACACGCTCTTCGTGAACCGGTTCAGCCAGAGGAGCGGCTGATCCTCGTCGTGAATGTGCCAGAGGTTATTCTCTCCGAAGGAATACCTATAGTGAATTGTCAATGACGGACGTACATGGGAACGATAGGAATGCCTTCTTGGATCGCTAGGCGGACAAAGCCCTTGTGCTTGACCAAAATGTGGTTCTGGTGGTTGCGCGTGAGGAGCGACTCGTCCGCACCTCCGGGAACCACCACGGGAGAACAACCATGGCGAATGACGCTCCGAATGGTGGATGCGCGACAGTCCGTTCCTCCAAGAGCAAGGCAGAAATTGCGGTAGAAGGGGATGATGTAGCAGCAGCTCACGGCAACGCCGCGAAACTGGATGCCCGGGAAGAGGGAGTGGATGTCGGAAGCGTTGGTTCCGATGTTGAGGCAGATACCCAGAGGCAGCACACCGTGGGGATGAGCGGCGAAGAAGTACTGCGTCTCGGGCAAGGGGGTGGTGCGAATGATGGTCGTGTTCTTGGCCCTCGCGATTCTCTTCCACAAGGGAAGGTTGTAGAACCACCGACTCGGTCTGGTGCTCATCCACGCCCATCACTCTCACCTTCCGTGGTCCAGTTCAGGGTTTTGCAGAAATGTGTAGCAGTAATACAACACGAAGGGAATGAGGTAAGCGCAGGAATGGCACACGGGAAGGAAGCAAACGATGCAAATTCCGACCTTCAGGAGCTCATAGCGAATGAAGTCTACGATTATAGGAAGAGAGTGGAGAGTACTTGAGCGGATGCTGAGATCGCGTCGGAAGAGGGATCCTTCGAAAAGAAGCACACTATTCGTTCAACTGAATAGGGCTACAGCGAACCAGACCAACAGAAAGGCGATCGACTCGACCAGGAGAAACAACGACACCATCTCTCCCACAAAAAAAGAGTGCGAACAAACAGAGCGTATATACAAGATATATCCCAAGATTCATGCCTCTAGCAATGAAAGAGAATGCACGCATTCCAGTCCGTGAAATGGAGTTTACTCCAACTCCGCGATCGGGCAGATCGACGTCCAGATGTCGTTGACGTAGTCCGACAGACGCGTGGAGGTCGACACCTTGTACGGCGTGGGGTTCATGTAGCGGACGTGGTCCTCGCGCGCCTCCTTCAGCTGCTTCAGCACATAGTCGCGACTCTCCTTCAGCGGCGGCAGCTGGTACACGCAGCCGTTCTCCTTCTCCCACACCTTCACCAGCAGCTCCTCCACGCGCGAGGGCGTGCAGTAGCATCGCTTCTTGGTGTTGTGCACGTGGTGGCATAGGATGCGCTCGCCCACCTTCGGCGCCTCCTCCTCCACCAGCATCACCAGATCGAGAATGGGGTAACCCTCCTTGCTGTACAGGCGGTACACCTTCTTCTTGCCGGGCGTGGTCGTCTTGCCGGGGTCCTCCGACAGCTTCATGCGCGGCTTGCCGTTGGCGTCGGCCAGCTTGAACACCATGCCCAGCGCAGGCTGGCCCTGGCAGGTCACCAGGTTGGTGCCGATGCCGAAGCTGTCGATACGGTGGTTCTGCTTGTTCAGCGAGTAGAGCACGTCCACGTTGATGTCGTTGCTCGCCACCACGATCATCGACGCGAACGGCACGTTGTACTTCGCCTCCATCGCCTCGTACTCCTTGTGGATCATGCGCGACAGGTACGCCAGGTCGCCGCTGTCGATGCGGATGCCCAGCGCCTTGTAGCCCGCCTTGTACAGCGCCACCGCCGTGCAGATGAAGTTCGGCAGGCCGCTCTTCAGCACGTCGAACGTGTCGATCAGGCACAGGCACGCCTTGGGGAAGCTCACCGCGTACGCGATGAACGCCGCCAGCTCGCTGTCGCGCGCCTCCGGCCAGTTGTTCTCGCGGCGCACCTTCAGCGCCTCCTCCACCAGGTTCACGCCGTTCAGCACCGGGTTCTTGATGTCCGACACGCCGTCGAACGACAGCACGTACGAGTGCGCGTGCGTCCCGCTGATCGGGATGTGGTACAGCAGGCCCGCCTGCACGTTGCTTGTGCTGTTGAAGCCGCCCATGTAGCTGTACTTGGAGGCCGTCATGCCGCCGTCGGGGCCCTGGGCGCGGCGCAGACCAAACTCGGACAGACCGATCTTGTCGCCGACGGCGATGCGGTGGCGGGCCGAGTTGGTCGCGATCAGGGAGGCGTAGTTCACCATGCAGAGCAGCGGCGTCTCCAGCAGCTGGCACACGGCGATGGGTCCCTCCACACGGATCACAGGCTCGTGGGGGAAGACCATGCAGCCCTCGCGCATCGAGTACACGGTGAGGCAGCTAGCATCGACCGAAGCGAGATAGTCAAAGAACTCGGGCTCGCAGGTGGGCATCTGGCCCTTCAGGTACTCGATATGCTCAGGCGAAAACTTGAAGTGCTCCAGGAGCTGGAGCGCATTCTCCAAACCAGCGAAAACGGTGAACTCTCCCTCGAACGGATTCTTTCGGAAGAAGATATCGAAGGTAGCCATCTCGTTCTGGCGTCCCAACTTCCAGTAGGAGTAGGCCATGGTGATCTAGGGAATCACGAGAAGCGCGTCGAAACCCACTTGGTACAGATCCGTGAGGGACGGGTTGACGAAGTTGTTCATAAACTCGGACATATGTCAAAGGCGATGTGATTATTCTGTCAACCATAGAGGGTTTCGTGGAACCAAGCGGGGAAACTGCAAATAACCGCGGGATCCCGTAATACACTCTCTTCTGAAGCTCTGTTTCTTCGGATTGCATGCACAGAAGACATGCATTTTGTCTCTTTTGCACAAACCGCCACTTTGTATTGTGTGAACTCATTTCTTCAAACGGTTCCTTCTGTATGCATAGAAGAGCATAGAAAACACACTCGCTAATTTTAAGAGAAAAAGGAGCACTCTTCTCCTGATTTGCCTTTTTCTCTCCCTTCTTGCCGTTCGCCAGAAAATGGCGTATTTTGCACAATGACAGAGGGAGAGGTGCTACACAACACTAGCAGAGGAGAATGGGTCCTCGCGAGAGTAATGTCCGATTCCCGCGGCAAGACGAGTGGGCATGCTTTTATCTCCATCATTATAGGATTTTCCTAGAAGTATCACCGTGATTATGAATCAACCGTGTACGGTACTGATATCGTCCGATGGAAAACTCAGCTCCATTGACATTGCTACACTGCGAGCTGATCTTGAGAGCAAGGACATTCAGAAGAAGCGCAATGCCGTGAAATCGGCTATCATTCAAATGTCCAACGGAAAGGACATGAGCGACCTGCTGATGACGGTGATTCGTTTCTGCGTGACGGTTGACGATCACGAGCTGACAAAACTGCTTCACATGTACGGCGGCGCGTGTTGGGTCATGAAATCTAGCTACTGGGAGTGCGCCCAAAAGTGCGACGACAAGGGAGAGTTGAAGCCCGAGATGATTCTCGTGTGCAACGCCATCATGAACAATCTGAAGCATGCAAACGAATTCATCCGTGGGTGCACTCTTCGTTTTTTGTCAAAGATCACCGAGGAGGAGATCCTTGAGCCCCTGGTTTGCCCCGCAGCGAGCGTCTCATGGCATAGGTGCCCTACATCAAGGAAAACCTCGAGCATCACTCCGCGTACGTCAGAAAGAACGCGGTGCTCACTTGGTTGTCACAATTCTCACACCTTACGGGTAGTTACTCCATCTACAAACTCCACGGCGATCGTCTCATGAGCGACATTCCCGACTACATCTATGAACTTCTTGCAAATGAAACCGACCTTTCGACCCGCAGAAACGCCTTCGCCTTCCTGATGGAGTGCAAGCAGCCGCTGGCCGTCGACTTCCTGGAGGCGAATTGCGACGAGGTTTTTCTTTTCCCTCCCTCTCACGCGCAGATCGGCCACTTCGGCGACTGCTTCCAGCTGGTCGCGCTGGAGCTCATCCGCAAGGTGTGCACGGAGGAGTCCTCGCAGAAGGGCCGCTTCATCAAGCCGCTTCAGAGCATGCTCAACAGCGACTCGCCCTCCGTCGCCTTCGAGTCCGCCACCACCCTCGTCACGCTCTCCAGCGCGCCCTCCGCCGTCAAGGCCGCCACCAACACGCTGCTGGGCCTCATGGCCTCGCAGACGGACAACAACGTGAAGATTGTCATTCTGGAGCGCCTGGCGGTGATCGTGCGCCACAACTGCCGCCTGCTGGAGGACTGCGTGATGGAGCTGCTCGCGCTGCTGCGCACGCCCTCCACGGAGATCCGCCGCACGCTGCTAGAGCTGGGCAGCCTGCTGGTGACGGAGCGCAATGTGGGCGAGGTGATCGCGCTGCTGAAGAACGAGGTGGTGCGCTGCGCGGACGACGACGACGCGCTGAACAAGGAGTACCGCGAGATGCTGATCGCCACCATCCACGCGCTGGCGCTGAAGTACCCTGCCATGGCCGACTCCGTGATTCTCCTCCTGTTGGACTACCTGAACAGCGAGAGCGGCGCGAGCGTGCTGGCGCTGGTGAAGGAGATGCTCTTCTCGCACAAGGACCTCGTGGCGCCGGTGCTGCAGAAGCTCGTCGACGTGCTGCCCTCGCTGGAGGACGAGGAGGTCGTCATGACCACGCTCTGGATCTTCGCCGCCTTCACGCCCGACGACCTCGTTCCCGCCGCCGTCGACGCCATCCTCGTCCCGTCGGTCGCGTCGCCTTACGCGTAGAACGCCGTCGGCCCGCTGCCCCTGCATACCGACATCCACATCGAGACGGCCCCCGCCGAGCAGGCCGCCCCCGCTGTGCTACAGGACGGCTCCTACGCCTCCCAGAGCTTCGTGGACTCTACGGAGAGCGCGGAGCTGGCGGTGCTGTCGCTGCGTCACCTGCTGCTGCTGCCCAGCTACTTCGCCTTCAGCGCGCTGTGCGCGTCGCTGGCCACGCTATGCGCGCAAGCGGCGAAGAAGGAGATGACGCTGCGCTGTCTGCTGCTCATGAGCGGCGTGCTGAGCGAGCTGGACGCGGGCATCGACGAGCTGAACCGCGCGCGCGTGGCGTTCTGCATCAACGCGCTGCTGGACCCGGCGCTGACGGGCGTGGCGGCGCAGCTGAAGGCGACGAATGAGGAGAGTGAGTGTGACGTGCGGCGGTGAGGGCTAGTCTACAAGCAGTACGTGATGAAGCACGACGCGAGCGAGGAGCGCGCGGCGACGAAGCCGGCGCACAGCGAGGTGGACGAGGTGATCGTGTTCAAACAGCTGCGCGACAAGTCGTCGCTGGGCATCATGATCGACATCGACGACAACACGGCGGTGCAGGCGATCACGGAGTACGACAAGGACCTGACCTACAACGAGAAGCTGGAGCGCGTGCACCAGCTCACCGGCTTCTCCGACCCCGTGTACTGCGAGGCTATCGTGTACATGAAGGACTTCGACATCGTGCGGACGTGCAGCGCGCGTGAGGCGTAGATCATGGAGATCACGGTGATCAACCGAACCACCCGCACCATGACCGACCTGAGCGTGGAGCTGTCCGTGACGGGCTCCTTCAACATCATCGAGAAGCCCGCCAAGGTGACGCTGGACGCGGGCGAGCGCAAGGAGCTGCGCGCCATCATCAAAGTGAACTCGACGGAGACGGGCTTCATCTTCGGCTCCGTCACTTTCAGCTACAGCAGCTCCGCGGAGCACGTGGTGGTGAACCTGAACGAGGTGTCGGTGAGTCTGATGGAGTACATCAAGCCGGCGGACTGGTGGGCGCGGCGCCGCGGCGTGAGGCGTAGCAACGAGAAGAGCTTCCGCGCGATGTGGTCGGCGTTCAGCTGGGAGAACAAGATCATGGTGAGCACCAACGCGACGTCGCTGGCGCAGCTGATTCTGGGCATTGCGGAGATCACGCACATGAAGATCGTGTCGGACTTCAACAAGGACAGCGACTCGGACTTCATGGCGGCCAACTTATACGTGCGGATGCGTGAAGGTGGTGAGGCGTAGGCGAGGTCGCTGTTCGGCGAGGATGTACTATTGAATATCAGTGTGGAGAAGACGCCCATGGGCATCTCGGGATACTACCGTATCCGAAGTAAGACGCAGGGAGTGGCGATCTCTCTGGGAAATGTGATTAAGATGAAGCAACGCGATATGTGAGGTTCTCGGGTGTTTGTTGGACATGCGTTTCTCGGGTGTTTATTCGACAAGTGTTCTCAGGTGTTTGTCGGACACGTGAGGTTGTGGCACAAACAGGGCAAATGATGTAGGGCACGTACTTCGTGTTCGCGTTGAGCATCTCCCAGTCCTCCTCCTCGAACTCCCGCTTCAGCCGGTACAGCTGCTTCACGTGCGTCTTCTTGAACCGCGAGATCATGTTGGCGATGATGTCGTTCACCGCCCTACGCCTCACGCCCTCCCCTCTGCCGCACGCGTTCGCCGAGCCGTAGTGGAGCAGGAACAGCAGCGCCTCCTTCGTCAGCGGGCGCAGGCTGTTCGTGTCGTCCAGCACGACGGCGCACACCACGCGGATCTACGCCTCACGCCGCCACGTCGCACCCACCGCCTGCTCCTCCTCCTCCGGCTCCAGCTTCCGGCGGCCCGCCAGCACCGCTGCGAACCGGCGGAACACGGCCTCCTTCTTCGCCTTCTCCAGCGTGTCCAGGTACAGCGTGAACGACTGCTGCGCCGCCTCGCGCACGTCCTTGTTCGCCGACCGCAGTAGCTTCAGCGCCAGCGCCTCCATGCGCTCCGCGTCGTCCGCCGTCATGCGCTGCCGCGCGATCGAGTAGAACAGGCCCAACAGCTCCACCAGGTCTCGCTGCGCCGTGACGGTCGTGGCTGCTTCCATCATTTTCTACCCATCACGCCTTCCTGCAGGAGCCACGTCGAACAGAGGGAGGCAGAGGTGGTACACGCCGGTGGAGAGACGCGACTTCAGCAGGCTCTTCTTCAGGTACACGCTGGCCATGCTCTTCAACATCGACTTCGTGGAGCCCTAACCCTAAGCCTGCGCGCGATGACCCACGCAGGCCTCCAGGATCGCCTCGACGTACTGCATGGCGAGCCGCTCGTACACGGGCTCCGTGAGGATGGGAATGGTGAGCGCGTAGTTGGCGGACACCACGGAGGCCATGGCGGATAGGTACTGAATGTGGAACAGCACGTCGTTCTCCTCCGTCTGCATCTGCGCGTGCATGCGCTCGATCGAGGCGAGCAGGCGCTGTTTGTCTAGGCCTCAACTGTGATGGGAGGCCCTACCATAGCCGCACAGCAGCAGAAGCGAGACGAGCATGCTGCGGTAGGGGATGCTGACCTGTGCGTCACGCCACACACCCACCGCCACCAGATCCACCGAACCGTCCAGCAGCAGGGCAATCATGTCTCGGTCGATGAGGTCGAACGCGCGGACGCCGACGGAGGCGGTGCAGGCGCCGCGCACGAGCCAGAAGGCGGTGCGGTCGTGGTCGTGCAGGAAGGCGAACAGCACCACGTTCACCAGGAAGGCGCTGACAGTGGTGGTCTTCTCTCTGGCGAGGACCCTACATGTCACGGCAGCCGATCGCGCTCACCGCAGCACCCAGTTGCAGTTGGCCATCAGACGCGGCACGGCGGCGCGCGAGAAGAAGAGGAAGGGGAAGAGGAGGTCGTTCTCGATGCTCTTGAGGTTCAGCGAAGCGATCTTCTCCAGCAGCTCCTCGAAGGCCGCGTAGCAGGGCAGCGACGCGTCCGTCACGTCGTACGACACCAGCGCCGCGGCGATCACCATCGCGTGCGTCGTGAGCATGTGGTTCTTCTCCTCCTCTATGCTTCAGGTCCGAGGTGAGTTGCTCACCACTGCAGTGCAACTGCTCGATGCAGAAGGAATACAGCGGCAACAGCAGACCCGGCTCCGCTTGCATCATCTTCTACGCCTCACGCGCCCTCGCGACAGCCACGTGGTACAGCCAAATCACGTAGCTTCGCGCGTTCTTGACCGTCATCGTGACGCCGTCGTGGTCGGTCAGCCCGCAGTTCACCATGATCGCCAGGTTGCGGGCCAGCAGCGCCTGGACATCCTTCGAGTACGCGTCGTGCACCACCGCGCCCTTCGCAGGAAGCACGTCCGTCGGGTCCGTCAGTGCGTTCTTCGCGAAGAAGCGGATCACGGCGGGCTGCTCGTCGGTGGGCAGCGTGCGCAGCGCCTCCACGAAGAGCGGCGTGTTCAGGACGAAGAGGCGGACGGCGCAGCGCACGGTGAGGGACTCGTGGGAGCGGAGGATGTGCTGGAGGAAGGAAGCGGTCATGTGCACGTCGAAGCCGCTCGCCTGCAGCTCCGTGAGGAGGAAGAGATAGAAACAGCGGTTGGACCAGGAAGCGGAGGCGGTGCAGAGGTCGTACAGGAGCGCGCGCAGCTCGTCGCTGCCGCGGATGAAGTGAGACACCCTGTGTGTGAATAAGCATAACTGAACTCACCTCAGGCTGACCAGGAAGCTGATCAGCAGCGAAATGCTCTCGTGGGCCGTCTGCAGGTCCAAGTTGGTTAGCAGTTCGCTGCCGCGGCGCTCGATGGTGTCGATGGCGCGGAGAAGGGAACAAAGCAGCGCCGGGTCGCGCAACAAGACGATCACGGGGTAGAGCTTCATGACGGAGAACCCGCCGAGCAGGACGGTGATGGAGTAGGAGGTGAAGGCGTCGGGCGTGGTGCTGGGCGTGGCGAGCGCGTCCTGGAGGAGGCCAAAGTAGGCGGCGAGCAGCGAGGGGATCGCCGCGACGGGCAGGTCCTTCTTCCAGAAGGTGGCGACGAGCGTGGCGACGGGCTTGCTGCGGCGCGCGACGAAGTGAAGGAAGTGCTGGAGACAGGGCAGGTGGCACTCCGCCTGGTCGCTACGCGTGAGCGGCGGCGGCGACGCGCACTCGAAGAGGGCCCGACAGCCGTTGAGGTGATAGATGACGCTGACGCGCGCCTGGACGAAGGAGCTCATGTACAGCGATTGCGTGCAGCGCAGGCGCGTGGCAGCGTCCTCGCTCTTCTTGTTCATGTGTGCCTGCACGGCGTAGAACAGCGAGGGGATCTGGTTCCTCGGCGTGTTCTTGAGCAGCTGCAGCAGGCTCTGCACGCGCGTGACGCTGGGCCTATGCGTGACGTTGCCATCGCAGCCGCACAGGTCCTGGGTGGTCCACACGGCGATGAGGGAGTTGGCTCGCTGGTCGCTGTCGCTGACGCGCGTCATCACCTTCTCGACGATGGAGGCTTTCTACCGGTCAGGCCGCCGGGCAGAGAGGACGGAGAAGCGAGTGAAGGCGGCGTAGGAGTCGGCGTCGAGCAGAATGTTGACAGTGTCGTTGGCGCGCTCGGCGATCACGTCGCTGAAGAGGAAGATGTCGTACAGCTAGCCGTGAGAGAGCGAAACAAAGGCTACCTTCATGTAAGCGGTCAGAAGCGAGTGGAGCGCGGGGAGATCGATGGTGGTGTCTTTGGGTGAGCGAACGGTGTGAGTGGAACAGTGCTCGTCGAGATAGGCGGCGACGGGCGTGAAGAAGAGGTGGACGAGCGCGTTGCAGACGTCCGCGTTGGCCGTGAGCTGCGCGGCGATCATCTGCCGGGTGTTCTCCAGGTTGGTGACGAGCGAGGTGACGACACTCCAGTCCAGGCGGTCCTCCGCGCAGCCGGCGAAGAGGTCCAGGAGCGAGTTCACCACCAGCGGCGTGACGAGCGTGTTGGGCGAGAGCAGGAGCGAGAGGTAGGTCTGCTGCTCCTGCTGTAGGAAGGCGACGGCGCTGGCGCGTGAGAGGAACCTGCGAGTGAGGGCCGCCCATGACAAGCACTTCATGTAGAGGAAGAGATGTTTCATGGTGTTCTTCAGCAGCGACATGTCGTTGATCACGCGGCCCGCCTCCATCTTCAGCGCCGCGCCCTTCTCCTCGTGGTAGGGCCGGATGGCGTCGTTCAGCTTCTTCAGCAGTAGCTTGTCCAGCGAGCTGTCCTTCACGAACTGCTCCAGCATCACCACTGCCAGCGACAGGTGCACGTCGTCGTCCAGCTCCTCCTCCCCAATCAGTCTATGTCTCACTCGCCTCCGCCTCGCGCACTCTACGCACTCGCGCACGATGCGAGCACACACGTCACTCGACAGCAGGCCGGCGATGTGGTTCATCCCACACGACACCTTGTCTCGGAACACTTCGGCGCACATGTCGGGCATGCGCTCCAAGTCGATGCAGTCCTTGCCCTGCAGCACGCAACGCACCATCGCCGGAATCACCTCCGCTGCCCACATGTCCAACTGGTCCTGACGTTCAGTGATCGGGAGGTCTATGATCATCAAGCCGCCCGATCACTGTACATCTCATATAGGTCTTGTCCAAGAAGAGTGCGCTGATCACGCCGATGCACGCCAGCGTGTTCTCCTTGTTGTTGTTGTGGCACAGCATCCGCGACGCCACGTCGAACGCCCACGCGTTGAACTCCACCACCTTCTGCTCCAGCTCTCTCAGCGTGAAGTGCGCGCGGCAGTCGTCGGGCGCCGGCTGGTTGGTCCAGGGCTCGTTGAGGAGCTGGATGAGCAGGTGGAGGACCAGGTACACGAAGTACAGCGGTCGCAGCAGGTGCTCGGCCGCCGTGTCGTTGGTTGTGATGTCCTCGAAGGCGGTCTGCAGACTCTCCATCACCTCGACGGGCCGCAGCGAGGTCAGGTTGGCGATGGTGAAGCAGTGGGTGACGGAGCCGTTGGCGACGGACTACGCCGTGAGGAGGAAAAGCAAAACCCACGCAGCGGAACACCTCCAGGAAGAAATCCAAGAGGAGATTGAGCGAGGGCGTGTTGCAGAAATCGGCCATGTTTGTGGAGTCGGAGACGGAGACATCGACGAGGAATCGCTTCATGCGCAGGGGATCGGGGTTGCTGCGCAGCAGGTGCGCGATCTCCTTGGTGATCTCCTCGAACACCTCGCCGCACAGCGCGTCGAGCAGCTTCATCACCTCCGGAGCCTCCTCCTTCTGCGCGTGCGAGCTGCCCGGCTGGATCACCGGCAGGAAGGAGTGAAGGAACTGCTAGGCGTCAGGCGGCCCGCACGGTGGAACCAGAATGACCAGCTCGCCCTTCGTCACGCCGTCGTCGCGGCGGTCGCCCACGAAGAGGAGGTCTTTGAAGAGGGAGTCGAGACGCTGGGCGTCACACATTTAGGGAAGAACTACCTTCAGACTCATGGAGTTGGTGCTGAGGCTGCCCAGGAGCATGATGCCGCCTTGAGTGAGCGTGGAGATGGAGTCCGACCAGGGGAACTCCTGGGCCTTGTCGTAGTGGAGCATATTCACCACGAGGTCCAGAATGCTGTTCATGGAGTCGCGCGGGCCGTACTGGAAGCAGCTCATGATGCTGTTGGTGAGAAGGAAGAGAGGAACCCACCGAGTGGTAAAGGACAGGTCGAAGAAGTGCGGAGGGTAGAGGCTGGCCAGGAGGAGCACCACGTTGTTCTTGACGGGAAGAGTGGAGGGAGGGAAGTCGGGAAGGAACATGGCGATCACCTCGCGGTACTGATCGAAGGAGATGTACTTGGCCAGCTATGTGTGACTCTGGAACATGAAGGACACCGTCCTCATGAACGTAGCTACTATGTTCGGTATCGGTTTTTGGTAGTCGCTGTAGATGACTTGACGAACATCACATCCATCAGTAATAATGGGCGGCACAGACAAATAGGTGAAGCACCACTTCACCACGTCCTGCATCGGCATGGTTACCGTATAACCCTCTTGCTTCTTGCCAAACAACGAGGTGAAGAGGGACACTGGGTTTGTCACAGGGCATCTACTCAGTGACAGCCTGATAGCGCCGCTCACGCCGTAGGATTATTCTGGATAAACCAGAAGAAGCAATCCCAGAGTATGTGCTTGTCTTCATCACTGAACCTACCAATGCACTTCTTCTTCATCAGCCACTATTTCATGAGGGACAATGCATCATGAAAATACAAGGATGTTGAAAACGGAATCGACGGCATTCCAGTCCGGTGTTTCCTGACTGCAGTGATACTGAAGCTTCCTGATCATCGTTTCCCTTCCCTCCTCCTCGATAGAGTCTGCCACTTCCATCGTCGCCTTTGGCAACAGCTCTCTCATGTATTTGCTATTGTTCAGCTCCTCGATCCGACCAGTACTAGGATGCCATTCTCAGGTTTACAGAACGACTCTTTTCTGATCCTCCGTTTCCATTGCACTCTGTTTTGGCACCAAATTCGGATTCACTGAACAGTGAAGTGCACAATGACAAGAAGGAGAACAGCATGTCATGACAACTCTAACTGTCTTCTGCCCTTTTCCATTCTTTCCAAATCCCTTTGAGTGTGAGCATTTTGATACTGGCCTTTCACTCTGTATTTCAGGGATCACTCGATTCGGGACGATGCTCCAATCCCTGACACTATCCGCCATAAACAAGTATCTGAGCGAGTATATCAACGAAGTGCCGACAGATGACCTGGATGTGGAGTTCATGAACGGAGATGTGGTTTTGCGGAACGTCGTACCGTTTCAAACAAAGAGCAATCACAAATAGACGTTGAAACAGGAGTTCCTGGAAAGTCTTCAACTCCCGTGTCTTGTCGTTGATTCGCTGATTCGTTCCATTCGGATACGTGTATAGTACATGGATTTGGGGTGACCGATAGATTCCTTGGAGGGATTTGCACAATTCACCGATAACACTGGAGATCGATGGCGTATTTGTCATTTTGGGTGATAAGGAAGCGAAAGAAGAGGAACACGAGACAGTACAGTCCGAATCATCCGATGAAGCTGTTTCAAACTCTCCAGAAGCAATCCATTCTGATGTGGAAGGAGAGGCACTATCAAATCAAACGGTGGAAGACGATTCGTCTCTGTTTAAGCTGCTGTCTCTCATTTCCAACAACTTGGTCATTTCGATTACAAATGTGCATGTTCGCTACCAGCATTCGTTATTCTTCCTCTTTATGCTCATGTGTAGCTGCCAAGCGACTACAACGAGTATCTGCTGCATTGGCGTGTTCTTACGCTCGTTTCGACTCGACTGCGTGGAAAAGGACCAGGAAAAGCTTCACTGCGACGATTCCACCGTCATCCACAAATCCTTCGCCATTCACGACTTCAACGTCTATTTCGACTCGAGCACAAACCGTTCCCTCTCTCTGAAGGAAAACATGTCGTTCATCTTCTTCCCGCCACCCGGCTCCCTCCACCAGGCGTCCCTCACCCAGTCCTACAGCGACGCCTTCCTTTCCTATCTCCTCTCCGACTTCTCTCTCTCCGCAGAGTTCGCCTGCGACCTGAGGCGGGTGGAGGACCGCTGGGGCGACCCTTCGGAGTTCGTGGCTGCCGTGACGCCTCTGATCGCGGAGGAGGACAAGCAGCCCATCACCTCCTATCTGAGCTCCGCCTCCTGCCCTCTCTACTGGCACTCCGGTGAGTACCACACCGAGGAGGAGGTGAGCGCCTACCTGCGCAGCCAGCTGCAGGGTATCTCGCTCGATGCCAACACCCTTCCCGTCGCTAGCCACGCACTTCTTCCCCTGCTCAAAGCGCCCAAGCCAAGACTGGCACTCACGGCTTCGGTCGCCGAGACGGCAGTGCGCCTGGACCGCCAACACCTCCTCTTCCTCAGCGATCTTCTCAACTCCCTCCCTGCCTCCCAACCCACTTCTCCACCGCCTCCCATGGCAACTGCATCTTCCACGGTTTCCACGGTTTCCACCACTTCCACGGTTTCTATGGTACCCACAGCTCCCTCCAAGCCGCAGTTCACGCCACGGTCGCTGGCCCTCTTCCTCACCTACTCGCTCTTCTCCTCCTACCCTCTCTTCTTCATCACCCTCTTCTCCGTCCTCTGCTTCCCTCTCTGTCTCTTCTACTCCCTCGCCCAGGCGCTCGGCTCTCTCCTCCTCTTCAGCAGCGCGCTTCTCTTCCTCAACCGCTTTCTCGTCGACTCCACCGCCGCGCTTCCTGACCGTCGCGACGAGGACCGCAGCAAGCGAGACGTTTCCATCGACGCTTCTCTTGCCCTCCAGCACACCCACGTGGTCTTCACCGACGCGGAGGTCGGAGGGTGCTTGCGACGGGTGACAGAAAACCCCGCGGATTCTGCCTTCATGGACATGACGCTCTCCTCTCTCCAGTGCAGTCTCCGCCAGGGCATTACCGGTCTGACACTATCGGTTGTGGCCCCCCTTTTTTCCATCTCCGACCGTCAGGCTGTCCACTCGACCGGAAAGGAACTGCAGATCGCGTGCGTCCGCGACCTTCGCTGTGACGTCACTTCCTCCTCCACAACTCCTATCACAGTGTCCGTTACGACCACTCTCCTGAACCGTATCCAACTGCCTTCTGACTGAGTCGTAGTCAACGTCTTCCAGCCTGCCCTTCTCTCCTTCCTCCGCCTCTTCCAGGCCTTCTCTCTGTCATCCTCCACCGAGTCTGCACAATCCGCACAATCCACACAATCCGCACAATCTGTACAACCCGCACCCATCACAGACTGGGAGAAGCCAACACTATGCCTCAGCGTGGCTCCGAAGGAGCTGAGCCTTACCCTTCTCACCGTAGCGCCGGACTGTTCTGCTCACCCACAGGACGACTACACGCCCATCGGCAGTCTGCTTCTCGCCGACACCTCCATCACCGTCACCTCGTGCCCAGCGCGGCTCCTTCTCCGCATCGCCGCCGCCTCCTGCCAGCTGGTGCAGCACGACCCCGTGGAGGAGGTGGTTGTGCGCGCCAGCCGCGGCGACACTCCGCAGATCGTCTTCTCCTTCACGCACTACTCGCCGCTCGCCCCCTCCTGCCCCCACCATGCGACGGACATCAGCCTCAGCCTCTCTCCCCTCCACGGCACGGCGCGTCTCGCCTTCGTCCTCCGCCTGCTTCACTCTGTCACCGAGGGCACGCTCCTCTCCTCTTTCCAGTCCGATGAACCGGTCGCAGATCCCACTCCCACCGACTATTCGACCGGCGCGCGACTCAGCCTCTTCTTCTCCTCCGTCTCCGTCCACCTGCCCTGCGACGAGGGCTTCCGCTCCAGCTGCGAGCTGCGCGCCGACCGCCTGTCGCTGGTCACGGGCGACCGCAGCGCTCTCTTCAACACGCTGGTGGTCCGCGCCACGCCGCTCCATCTGCTCGACCGCCGCGCGCCGCAGGCGTCCGCTGTGATCGTGGCGACGCCCGAGGCGGAGCTGAAGATCCACACATCCGCGGCGCTCACGCGTCTGTCGCTGTCGCTAGGCGACTCCGCGGTGGTGCTCCAAGCACACACCGTCGAGCGCGTGCTGCAGGCCGTGCAGCATCTTCTGGCCAACCGCACACAGTCCGAGTCGACCGAGGTGATCGAGCCGGCGGAGGAGCTGCTCACGGAAGTGTCGGACTCCGATTCGGAGGACTCCGTGGAGGCCGCGGCGGCCCACGCCACCTTCTGCTTTGAGGCGGCCGTGTCTTCCCTCTGCTGCACTGTCTCCCAGCCCTGTCTGAGTCCCGCTCTGAATGTCGCGACCTACCTGGACGAAATCGGCAGCCACTCGTCGCTGACGCTCATCGCCGACGCGCCCTTCTTCTCCATCAAATCGTCCCCCAGCGACAGACTCTTCGGTAGGCTCGGGATTGGCAGCTCACCGCGCAGAGGCCCGCATGCGTCGCTGCGCGCTCGAGGACGCTTCCCACTCCGCCTTCTTCCGCCTGGGAGACGACGACTCCTCCGCGCTGGAGGCCCGCTTCGCGCTGCTGGACATGGACTCGAGCGTCCACACGTCGGTGGAACTGGGCAACAGCCATGTCGACTTCTCGCCGTTCCTCTTCACTCTGCCCTCTCTTCTTCTCCCACTCCTGCCTCCTTCTTCTCCATCTCCATCTCCGTCTCCCTCTAAACCTTCTCAGCCTCTCTCCTTCTCTTCCTGTTTCTCTCCCCTCCTCTCCTCACCCTCAGACACCAAGATCTCTGCCACTCTCTCCATTCACCCCATTCACCTCGCTCTCTACAAGGATGTCGCCTCCCGCGCCTGTTCCTTCACTCTCTCCGTGGGACTCTCCGCAGGCTTCCACTCCCACTTCAGCCGCGCCGACTTCTCATGCGACCTCAGCAGCATTCGCTTCGTGCGAGGCGCCGCCATTTCCCAGCCGAGCACCGGCTTCAACGACCTGCTGATCCAGAGCAACGTGGCGTTCCACTGCTCGCTGCCCAACGACCTGAAGGAGATCTCCTGCACGCTGACCTCCTCGCCGCTCAACTTCGTCTTCGACTCCTTCAGCCTGCTCCAGCTGAAGGACATCATCCAGTCCACCCTCGCCTCCATCAAGCCATCCTCTTCAGTCAACTCACTCACACCACCCCCATCAATCAACTCACTCACACCACCCCCATCAATCAACTCACTCACACCACCCCCATCAATCAACTCACTCACACCACCCCCATCAAT
>OIWT01001612.1_pt1 | contig 26166 bp, 43 predicted proteins | sample 1587701 | NCBI WGS metagenome assembly OIWT01 (sample SAMEA3888904, study PRJEB22519) | human gut metagenome | biome: human gut; feature: human-associated habitat; material: faeces | place: Denmark | collected 2009 | reverse complement strand
TCGCAACGCTGGAGACACTGCCGAACGACGTGAACACGCCGCACCTGCGACCGTCGAGCTACTGCAAGCTGGTGCACGTGATGTACCTGAACGACTCGGCGCTGCACAACTGCAAGTTCAACACGGTGAAGGGCTTCCCGCTGCTGAAGGCGCTGTTCCTGGCCTCGCCGTGCGTGGGCGAGTCGGAGTGGCTGGTGAAGGACATGCCGATGCTGGAGAAGGTGGTGGCGGGCATCCGCCACGACGGCTGTTGGTGCAACCACTACATCCAGTTCGTGAACTGCCCGCGCCTCTGCGAGCTCTGGACCATCGTAGACTTCGCCCACGGCACCGTGTTCCTCCAGCCCGAGGACTCGCGAGTGGGCCGCTACGACCCCAAGCGGCTGGAGGAATCCTTCGAGCCGCGCTTCGTGCTGGGCGAGCTGGAGAGATACATGAAGTGGAAGCGGACACGCGAGGCGAAGGACGAGGAGGAGCTGCGGTACTACAAGCTGGACAGGGCGCTCTATAGGTACTTCGCGGACGATTTCAATTGCGCCGTGGACGTAGAGGGGGTGCGTGGGCTGTATTCCAGTGGGAAGGAGAGCGGTTACTGCGCCCAGCTCAGCGCTGCGATTAACCCACAGAACGGCATGAGCCTTTTCAATTCACCCAATGGTAAGATTGATCAGGCGTACTGTTTTGAGGGATGTTTGATACCGAAGAGGTGGTCTGTTTGTTGGAACAAATAGGGGAAAAGTGCTCAATCCCTCCTTCCTTCCCCTTCCGTTTCTGCTTCAGCTCCGACCTCCGCCGCTTATCCTCGACCCACTTCTTCTTCACAAGGGGGTCCACGTCTACGGGAAAGAGGGAGGGCAATTCCCACCTGTTTTCAGTTTTCGCTTCTTTGGCTCCGCACAGGCTCGGTCCACCTTTTCCTGCAGCTTGCGCAGGGCAATCGCACGGTTCTTGTCCTGGAAGCGCTCTTCGCTGGAAGTGATCACAAACTCGCCCCTTCCGTTGATGTTGTTCTTCTCCAGAGTGAGAAAGCGCTCCTTCACGTTTCTATTCGATAACGCTCTCGAGACATCTCAGACTCTGGAAGCCACGTCGCCAAATAAACGTTGAATCGTACCTCCGCCTTTGTGTTCACCTTGTTCACGTTCTGGCCGCCTATGCGTCATTCCAACAACCATGGTGTGCCTGGTCCTGGAGACCGAACGAACGATATGTCCAACTGGTCCTCTGGAACTCGGATGTGCTGGGAAAAGAGCCGCGCTCCGTGGAGTGAAATGGCTGGGGAAAGCGCGATCGCGCGTTTGGAAATGCAGAATGCAGCCCGTGTGAGTTTCCCTAGCATCGCATCGGATGCAGCTGGGAGGAGTTCAACAAAAATGTGCCATGATACAAAGCAGACTACTCTGCAGCAATCTCTTCCACCTTCGGGACATAGCACTCCTTGTCGCCGGCGTCGACAGTGAAGGACTTTTGCGCGAACCCGTAATTGTCTTCCCCGGGGAACACGACAACGAACTCGCGCTCCTTCTCGACACTCTCTCCCTCCTTCCTAGCCCTCACCGAGTGTCACATCCCTTACATGCGCCGAGTGAGCACGACGGACACCATCACGACGAAGTCGGAGTCGTCGGCCGAGCCGGACAGGAACACACGTGACTCCAGCCGCGGCCGGTAGAGCAGCGCGAGCAGGAGGAGGACGAGGTTGTCGGAGAGCGCGGCGAAGAGGGCGATGGCGGGACGGCTGTCGTCGAGGCGCGCGAGGGGGAAGAGGAGGTGTCGGCAGAGCATGAGGAGCGTCTTGAGGGCGAGCAGACCCAGCAGCAGCACGAAGGTGCGGTACTTGAAGAAGCTGTTAGTGAGGCGGCAACACGGTGGCTACGTGGGGTGGGCGTAGGGGTCGAGGCCGTCGCGGAACATGCGCTCCAGCTTCATGCGCGTCTTGAAGATGGCGTCTGCAGGTGAGGCCTCGGCGCGCGCGTACAGTGCACGGTGACGGCCATCTCGGCGGCGAGGAGCAGGAAGAGGAGCAGGCAGAGCGCGTGGAACAGCACGGGACTGGTCTTCTCCACGTTGTAGATCTACGGCTGAGGCGGCGGCGGCGCGCGCACGAGCAGCAGGCCCTCGGTGCAGTAGAAGAGGATGCTCAGCGCGTAGTAGCGGCACCACTCGGAGCCGAGCAGCGAGGCGAACAGCACGCACCAGCCCTTCGTCACGACCAGCAGGCTACGCGTGAGGCGGCGCCGCGGCGCGCACACGAAGATGAAGAGCGTGTCATAGAGCAGCTGCACGCACACCACCAGCATGCCCTGGAAGATGCTGCCCACGCCCCGGTTGGCGGCGATGCTGCGGTAGACGACGGTGTTGACGGCGTCGGCGAGCTGCGCGTAAGAGAGGGAAGACAGCCGTACGAGGTTCATGCCCAGAAGCACGGTGAGGAAGGTGTGTAGCGAGGTGCTCTGCGTGTGGTAGCGGACGAAGAGCACCGTCCACCATGCGAAGAGGGCGAGGGCGAAGAGGGTGGAGAGCAGATAGACGGAAAAGGCGGATTCATCGCGACTCCCGAACGGAATTTGGAATTGAGACTACTGTTAAATCTGAATGCGATCGATACCGAGGAGAGAAGGCGAGAGCACTCGTACGCGTTATCCTGGAATTGAGAGCAATTCAAGTTGGGAATCGCACCGCACTTGTTCTGAACTGCCTCGCATTCGCTTCTGCACACCGGCCAGTACATGGTGTCTACGGAAAGAAGTCGCAAATGCGCATACACGGATAGGCATAGGGACACCGCGGATACACTTCGGCACAAGCAAAGTCCAAAAGGGCGAGTCTGCAGGAGGAAGACAATGACACTCCCCTTGTGTACAGATTGTATCGCTCCTATGACGTAAGCGACGGATCGAAACAGCACGGTGACTCTCCTTTCCTGCTCGGCGATGGGGAGAACCATGGGGCCGTATTCGCTCCCGGTGCTGTTAGCCTGGTCGATCAGTCTTCCGACGAGCCAGGTGACCGACTGGCACTGCGTGGTTTCGACCACAATGGATTGCGCTTCATTGCAGGTGTACTCCTCTGCGCACTGGACGATTCCGAGGGCGAAGAGGAGGAAGAGATGGAAATGAAGGAAAACCATTTGTGTTTTTGAAAAGAGTTCCTGTGTTCCGGAAACGCATGGGCATGCTTCCGCTGAGCTACGGAAGGAGGGCGGGGTGGATCCACAGTCCCGCTGGGAAGTCATTCTATCCGTGGCGCACTGTTTTTCTCCCCAGCAACGCACGCCGATGGGTTGCAAGCAGTCTACTGTCAGTGGCTACAAGCGGTTGACGGAGGAGGATATACTGGCGATTCCCCTGCTGTTTCGCGACCAGGCGAATCGCAGCAAGACCCCGGGGATGAAGTATTGGTTTGATACGTGCACAATTCGCGAAGGAACAATGCCCTTGAAAATGGGCGTTCGCTCTGTGTTCTGTCCTAAAGCGTAGGAAACGACGATGACAGTGGAGTATGCGTGCGTTTCGAAGTGCGGGTACTATCCCGACGAGCCTACTCACACAGTGCAAGATTCGTTTACGCTCTGCGAATCCAAATTCGTCCGCAACGGTGTGAGCAGCAGCGGGCTGTACATGGCCGTTTACGACGGTCACGGTGAGTATGGCGGCGAGTGCTCCCGTTTTTGCAGAGACTTTGTGCGGAGCGATGGGCGGAGATGAGGGTTAGATCGAAGACAGAATCACCCACGGCGCCGAGCTAGATTCAAACACGACTGTCCAGTCCTTCTTGTCGAAGTGTCTGTTGGACTGCAACATGGAGTTGCACAACATGAAGTACACCGGAGGCATCGACGACGTACTGGCTCTCCGCACCCTCCATCCTAGTCCAACAGCGGCACCACGGCCGTCTGCGTGTCCGTCCTCGACGGCGAGGTGGTCTGCGCGAACGTGGGAGACAGCCGGAGTGTGGCGGGGTTCGTCACGGCGCAGGACGCGGTGATCGCCGTGCCGCTCTCCCGCGACCAGACGCCCATGCGCGAGGTACCTTCTCCTTGTCGCCATCACCGCTAGGACGAGCGCGCGCGAGTGCGGGACCGCGGCGCCGACGTGTTCACGGTGGGCGAGCTGCTGCGCGCGCACTCGCCGACGGCGGACGAGCGGCCGCCGGAGTACAGCTACGACGACCCGCCGCGCATCTACCTGAAGAACGCGGCCTTCCCCGGCGCGGCCTTCTCGCGCTCGGTGGGCGACTGCATCGCGGGTGGGGGCGTGACGGCGCGGTGAGGCGTAGAGACGGTGGGCGTGACGGCGGAGGCGGAGACGACGACGCGGCGGCTGTGCAGCGGCGTGAACCACGTGATGGTGGCGAGCGACGGGCTGTGGAACTTCACCGCGCCCGCGGAGATCGCCACGAGCGTGCGCTACGCCACGGACCTGGCGCGCACGGCGCTGACGGCGGTGCTGACGGCGTGAGGACTGTGGGGGGCGTTGAGCGTAGCTACGGGCGCTGGATCCAGGAGTGCAACTCGTGCGACGACATTACGCTGGTGGTGGTGCGCTTCCCCGTGCTGAGTCCTGCCGTAGCCGAGCAGAATGGCGAGTGGTCTTCTAGTTGGTATTGTTTCTTCCATACACTCCTATTGTTCTTCCACACATATTCAAGTTCATCTCCAACACTCTCTAGTTCTTCTCGTTTCTTGAATAAACACCCCATCCACGTGCTTTCCGAATGGCGCGGCGCTGCATCTCCTTGCGCGAGTCCATGAGGACCAGCGGGTTGACGTTGTAGCGCACATGCCCCTTCTGTGGCGTGCACACGCACAGCCGCTGCGTCTTGGTCATGGCGTACTCGCACAGCGGCTGCACGTCGAACGAAAACAGGCACACGCCGTTCTCCTGCGGCGTGGCGAAGGCCACGTAGCCCGGCAGGTCCTGGCCCACCTCGTTGTAGCAGCCCTTCTCGCAGGGGAAGTGCTCCACCAGCGCCGAGCACCGGTTCAAAAACTGCAGCTGCGCCGCGTCGCACACGTACGGCGTGTCAGGGTGCTGGGCGGAGAGCTTGGCGCACACCTCGCTGCAGCTCTCGTCGAAGCCGGATAGCTGCACCACGTTGGCGCGGTCGTAGCGGATGATCTCCTACGGCTCACGCCGCGCCGCCAGCCGCACCGCCTCGGGCAGCGCGTACCACGCCTCGCGGCGGTCCAAGAGGAAGAACACGTGGCCGCCCTGCGTGAAGTGCAGGATGCCGCGGTGCGCGCCGCGCTTGGCCCTGGATAGGCGCAGCGGGATCGTGAGCAGGTGGTAGCTCTACGCGTGAGGCGACACAGCGGCGGGCACCTCGTCGGCCACGGGCAGCACGAACTGCGCGAAGCCGGCGGTGAGGAAGAAGTCCTTCAGCTGGGGCACGGTGTACGGGTTGCTCAGCACGAGGCGCTCGCGGCGGGCGCCGTACGGGTCGTAGAGCGCGCTCCAGTCCAGCGCGCGGTTGGCGGGGCAGCGCTGCTCCGCGCCGCGCAGCACGGCCTCCAGCGGCGTGCGCATGGCCCGTAGCGAGGACTCCACCAGCTCCGGCGGCAGCAGCGCAGCCAGCAGCGAGCGGTCGTAGTTGGCGCGCAGCAGGTAGGAGACGTCACCCAGGTCGGGTGCCGTGGCGTCCTCGAACAGCGGCAGGCGGCCGATGGTGGACTTGGACTTGCTGTTGACGGTGGTGCCCTCCGCGTAGACCAGGTGGCGCAGGCGCGGCAGCGCGGGGAAGACGCACTCCAGGTCCTGCGCGGCGGCGCTCTGCCGCACCCAGTGGTCCCAGCCTACGCGTGAGCGGGTGGGGGCGCGCGTACCGTTGGTGTGGTAGGAGAGCGAGGCGTTGCGCCAGAGGCGGTCGTAGCCGCGGCGGTTGAAGAGCAGGCCCAGGTTGGGGAAGGCGGCGGAGCGGTGCAGCAGCAGCGGGTCGCGGTCCTCGGCCTCTCTGCGGGTGAGGGCTGTCGCGGGGCGTACGCGTTGTCGTTGAAGAGCGAGAGACACACCAGCGACAGGTCCGCGTCCAGCGCCGGCACCACCTGCTGCGCGAAGAGCAGCGCGGTGGGCGCCAGCTGGAGGTCGTCCTCCACCACCAGCACATGGGAGTGGTTGCGCTCCTCGAAGAGGCGCCGCATCATGGCGTTGTAGTGCAGGTGGATGCGGTACAGCGTCGTCCGCTTGTTGCTCGAGTGCGACAGCGCGCTGCCGTAGTCAAGCAGCGTGATCCGCTCCGCCTTCTCGCCAAAGCGCTGGGACATGTAGTGCCGGATCATCTGGGGGTGAGAGTGCTGTATAGCATCTACGTCCTCGGAGAGCCTGTTGGGACAGCCCATGGAGAGGTAGAGGGCGTACTTTTCGATGCCATGTAACTGCAGGATCGTGTTAAAACAGGTGATAATGGCATCGAGTCTCGAGCAGCCAAGAACAACGAGAGCGGGGTTGGAAAACGTGCTCGTTGGGAGCGGCTCCTCACTCAAATAGTACTCCACGTTTGACAGAGTGCGGCGCAATTTGCCTAGTGTTTAGAATCCTGCAAAAGGGTACGCGTTTTATGAGAGGGAGGGTTGGTTGTGGGGAGGGGGGTTGACGGCTTCGGAGAGGCATGATTCGCCACAGGCGGTGCAAAAGTGGGTTCAATGCACGGAGAAGCTGCTGTCGGAGGGATGCCAGGCTCCTTCTGCTCCAGTAGCGTGATGACGGAAGCGTTCGCTACAATACTGGCTTTCCGCAAGGAGGACAGCGTCAGTTTTGAAAAGACTCTATAACACGTGAGTATTTACGTTGGCAAAGCAGATTCGATCGTTGGAGGAAGGAACACCCACACCAAGTTGTAAAGGACAATTGTTAGTACGATGACGAAAGGCACAACCACGAAAACCTTCCTCATGCCGGGATAATGGAATGCAAACACCACTCAGCTTAAAGGAAGAATCACTGAACGCGCACAACTCACATCCCTTCCTTCAGGCCATATTCTACAGTCCATAAGGCTGCTGTTAAGAGGAGAACGCAATTTGAAAAGATAGGGAGCGAATTGGACACATCACAATAGCTCTCTGGCATTGAACCACTATGTCTGAAATCGTGGTGCTGCAGTTTGGAGAAGCTGCCAATGCAGTAGGAAGCCACTTTTGGAGTCTCCAAGCATGAACCCCGTTGTTGCTCTCATTGCGTAGATGGAAGAGATGAAGTGGAGAAAACAGCACGAGGCCGTTGCGCAGTTGTCTGACGCATGCTTTCTGAATGAGAGCTGCTCGGGGTCCTATTCTCCTCGTGTGGTTATATGCGACAATAAGGAGGGCTTTGGCATTATAAATCCGCAGACGGGGGCTTGCTCCGTGAAACGCGTCGATTTGAAGGAAAACAAACCCACGTTGCCGATGCACTCGTATTCGGGAGGGTATGACTCCACGAAAGTGCAGTGCATTCAGCAGCAGAGCGAGTCGGAGTCCGTTCTTGTGGTATTGCTCTGTATTTCCGTATTCCCTAGAATCACTGGTCGTATCCATATCGCTACGGCTACTCTCCGCGGTCTATTGTCGAAGTTCCGGGAACGCACTCCCGATTGAACCCGATCACGAAGCTCACGAGCTGCATCAGCCAGTTCTCTTCGCAGTCCACGATGGAGCTGCTGCAAGAACGCATCCGCTACCAGCTCGAGCAGTGCGACGCCATCAGCGGCGTGGTGGTGTTGGAGGACCACTCCCGCGGCTGGTGCGGCGCGGCGGTGGTGGCGGACTACCTGCGGGAGGAGGGCGTGGGCGCGCTGTTCACGGTCGGCGTGGAGGACCGCGGCAGCGGCGTCTCCTTCAACAGCAGCCTCGCCAGCCTGGCCTCCGTCGCGCGCAGCTCGCTCTACACCGCCTGCAACGGCGAGCCCTGCCTCGCGGCCTGCTGCCTGGACTCGCTGCTGGCGCTGTAGCCTTCCCGCCCTCGTCTGACACGTAGCTGCCGCCAGCGCGACCGCCGGCGCCTCACGCTGCGACAGCTCGTGGGCCAGTTCCAGCTGGGCGAGTCGCGCACGCTGCTGCACCTGGGGTACGCCACGCGCGCCGTGGACGTGCCGCCGGCGGACTACCGCGAGGGCCGAGTGGAGGAGAAGGAGCCGGCGTGCGACTGGCGGGAGTGCTACGAGTGCTACGAGGGAGATGCGACGGCAAGTGCGACGGCAAGTGCGACGGCAGAGGGGGAGAAGAAGAGTCACATTGTGGTGGGGGCGGCGAGGAGGGTTCAGCGTAGAGCGTCGTGTCGCGACAGGAGGACATGGAGTTGAACCGAAGGCTGTACAGAGCGAATAGCTTGTTCATCCCCAACACACTGTGCTTCAACTCATATCCTTTTTTTGTATTGTAGAGACCTTCACGACACGATCATTACGGATCCATTGCTGCTCCCCGTTTCCACGATTCAGAGGATCCAGTCTTCGACTCCCTATTTCGATCCCTACATCGAGTGGTATACTAGGGAAACCGGGTCCTTCATCTCGGCTCGACAGGCAAGACCGAAGACGTGTGTAGGAACCAATCGGATTCAGTCACGTGTAGGACGTGGGAGTGCTATGGATGCTGATGCGCGGAGCCAATGAGCAGGACAGCATGCGCATTATCGCACGGCAGGGCGAGTATCTGGAAGCCAACGAAAAGGCGGCTCGCTGGTGGTTGAAGACGAGTTGCAACGAAGACAACCGGGATAGTGAGGCGGATATGATGGATTTGCTAGAGGATTGTCTCTCGACGAAGGACCGGGTCTTCCACGATTACTCAACGCTATGATGGATCAGAGTGGTGATTTTCCTTCTTTTGCTGCGTTTTGTTCTTTCACTTTTCCGTCACATATTAATCGGGTCCGGGTTCGCCATGACCCAAATCAATCGGGCCGCCTTCATGTTGAATACAAATTCTTTTAAAGACGATGGATTTTGACCGATTGAAGGTTGATCGCAACAACAGAGGGGCTGCGCGCCGCAGCGCTCCCGTTGTGAGGATGACTCCTGTTGTTTCTCCCTCTCGTCGCTCCCGTCGTTCGAAGAGCTCCAATGTGAAGGTGGTTAACCAGCCCCAATTGTAACCAAGTCATTCCCTGAGTTTTATGGCTGTAGCACCGTGGTGAACCAGGTTGCCAAACCGAGACGCAGAAATCATGCTAATTTGAACACGTCGTTTGTGCTCCAGAATACGCTTGCGCTGAAAAAGTCTCGCGGCGCTTCGAGAGGAAATGATTCCCGTGGAAACAAGGCGGCTCAAAACGGAAACAAGGCAGCCCAGAATGGAAACCAGAGCAACCGCAACAATGGACGTCGGTCACGCCGCCAAAACGGAAAGAAGAACAATCGTCTGACTCCCGAGCAGCTGGACAAGCAGTTGGACAACTACTGGGCTCGCGTATGATGTGATGTGATGACCTGATGCGAAGGACGAAGATGTGATGAAGCAGAAGCTGGATTCTGAGTTGGAATCGTACTATGCCAACAACACGGCTGCCGCTCCTGCTCAGCAGCCCGACCCCGTTCCCCAGGTGCCTCAGCCCGAAGTGAATCCCGGTGAGACCACGACTGGACAGAATTAGTGTACCATTGCCGTGTTTGTTGCAACAGAACTGATAGTTCATTGCCGTGCTTGTTCAACCAACAGCGCGTTATTTCATAAGGCGTTATACACATAGATTACCAGAGACCGCTCTCCATCTCCTTCGGGCACTCCCACTCGTACATCTTTCCAGGGCATGGAGGAAGACCCTTGGCTTCGTAGTCCTCGACGATCTTTCCAGCATCAAGCTCCCAGAACTACGCATGATCCGCCGAGCCGAGGGGTACGGGATGGGGAATCTGCTCAGGCCAGTACTCGAAGAGTTTATCGTTCACGACGTCCTTCGTTTCCGTCGTCCAGAGGTCCAGATCGCCGGGCTTCGTGGGAACGTTCTACAGCCACGTTAGTACTATGCAGCGCTCCACCAGCACTTACGGGATGCTCGAACAGCTTGGCGTTGTCTCCCTTGAGGCTGTAGAGCGTAACGTACTCCTCCTGCACGTCGCGAGGAAGGGACTTCATCTCCTCGCTGAGGATGACGTGGATGTCTCTGCCCATCTCTCTTGTATCGTGCTGAATCAGATCGTTCTTGAAGTATCTGGCCGTGTCCTCCGTGGTCGGAACTACAGCGGTCTCGCGGGAACTATTCGCCTCAACTCATTCAGACGCTTCCTACCCGGGGGCGGGGTATCTGTACCCTTCTGTGGTAGATCCAGCGGGAGCATAGCGAGTCGGCATCACATAGGTTTCGTGGAGTCTCAGGAACTCTTTCGTCTAAAGCGTGAGCCCGCTTTTCCAACGATTCACAGCCTTGTAAGCCTTTGTGTCCTTAATCTACGCAATTAGCCCAATCGCACCGAATCATCCTACAGACGCAAACGATCTTCTCAAAACGGGATAAGCCCTCTGCATCGTGCTACAATTTGAGCAGAAAAGGGGAAGCCTGTGCGTGCAGTGGTTCTTGAATATCAAGCGACCATGTCATTCCTTCAACAGCATCTTGTCATCAAATCATTCCAAAGCGATGCATGACGAACAACGTCACTCGCCAAGCCCTTACTGGACAATCGACATCACTGGATCAATGGCATTTCCCTGCGGGGGACACACCCACAGTGCTCGCAAAACATAACCCAACACGCCCCCGTATTGTTGTGACGGTTTTGAGAGTTGCTATTCTCCAAACAATGATCTGCATTTCGGCGTTGTTGGTTCTTTTGTGTTTGTCCGCCGCTCTATTTTCCAATACGGTGGTAGAATCCCCCACAGGCGCGTGAGTCGTAGAATAGTACTAACGGGTTTTCCAACCAGTTGAGCGTTCACAGCAGGATCGTGTGGAACCATTCCACGCGCCGATCATCTATTGCGCTTGTGGTCTCGGATGGTATTTGTGTCCTTCCCTTATTACCCCCAAGAACAAGTGAAGCATCCGAAGGTACGGAAGTCTGTCAAGAAACCATCCGTTTCCAAGAGTGATTCCAGTAAGAATTCAAATACGCGTAAGAGTCCCCCATCTCCCTCACGGCGGTAGAGTATCCGCTGGGAAAGGCATTGAAGCAACTCCCGCCGCAAAACGGCCCTCTGCCTCCTTTGCTACTGGACTATGTGGATGGTGGGCTCTTATCGTCCCGCTTACGTGTAGACTACCCCCTGTCTGGAAATTATGCATGTCGGGGGAAGATAGAGACCCGTTCTCCATCCTCATTCGGCGCTTCGGTGTCAATGCGTATCTACCCTAATCGGTTGCGGCTCATCGACCTTTACTCTTTCCTGAAGGCGAATTTCAAAACGACAACGCTCATGATCACAATCTGCGATAAGGGCTACGCCAACACGTTCAAACTGTTTTATCGGCTCAGCCACATGGAGAGGTACTCCAACTTCGTGGCCTTCGTGATGGACAAGGAAGGCTTCGATGTACTCGCCATCTGCGCGCCTCACTCCTAGCTCCTCTCCAAGGAGGGCTACCCCGTGTTTTACTACAAGAATGACCTGCTCTCGCAGAGCGAGGCGTCGCGGTCGACGCGCATGTGGACGTCCTCAGCCTTCAACAAGATGGTGCTGAAGCTGTGCGTGATCCGCGACCTGCTGCTGCTCAAGTACTCCGTGCTGTACATGGACAGCGACGTCATCCTCTTCAAGGACCCGCTGCCCGCGCTGCAGCACTACACGCAGTACGACTTCGTGGCGCAGCGCGACGAGGAGATCTGCGCGGGGTTCATGTTCATCCAGCCCACGCGGGCGTCCTACACCATGATCACCGTCGCCACGACGCTCATGTACATGCGGCGCATCATGGACCAGGACGCCATCATCACCTACACGCAGAAGAAGGGCCGCGTGAACTACACCTTCCTGCCCTCCGCGCAGTTCATGAGCGGTCGCGACTACGCCACCATGCACCAGTTCGCGGACGACCACTGCCGTGGGCGGAGGACGAGAGTCTGAGGCGTAGCGAGCGACGCGAACATCATCTCCTACCACAACAACTACGTGATCCACGAGTCCAACAAGCTCTACCGCTGGCGCGAGCAGGGCCTCTTCACCGACGACCACGGCTACTACGCGCGCGACCCTGCCGGCTACGTTCTCCTCGACCTCCTGCCCAGTGCGCGTTCTGCCACCCACTCACCCCAAGACAACTACCTGACCGCTTTCAACGTGCTGGCGGAGCTGGTGAACCGGCTCAACCGCACGCTCATCCTGCCGACCGTGGCCTGTCCCCGCGGTGTCAACCGCACGCGCTGCAACATCTGCGCCATCGACGACACCTGCTGTTACAACTTCCAACGCATGATCCGCTTCCGCTTCAGGGCTCGGGTAGGCTTCCGCGTGCCGTCTGAGGCGTAGCAGATCCTGCAGGACAAGCGCGCGCCCGCCGCCCTCCTCGAGGAGTACAAGAACGGGCCCACCTTCTCCTACGCCATGTCCCAGACCGGCGCGCCGTACGTGAAGGAAAACACCGTGCGCACTGGTGGAGCCGATGAAGAGTAGATTTACGTGACAGAGAAATGCACTCTGAGGGACCTATTCCCTCTCCCACGATCCACTGTACTATTCCACATCGCGAACCTTCCCCCGTGTATTACCGTGGCACAGCCGAAACCCTACCGTGGTGACTAAGTTGCTGCTCTGTTTGTTTCACTCTTTCTCAATGATCCGTGCCACGAGGGTTCTGCTCCCCTCGCTCGTTCGAGTTACCACATCAGTGCCCGTCCTCCATCGGTGTTTTGGAAGGAGGAGGCATATGGAAGGCTTTCATCATTTAGCCGTGTTTATGGCTTAGAGGGACTGTCCTTCGATTCTACAGATAAAGAAGAGAGCCAACTGGATAGTGCGAGGACCCGTTGTGTTTCTCCTAACCAATCAACGATAGAGCCCAACTTGCATGAGCATGAAGTTCCATCCTCACAACCCGAAATGGGCGAGCCCCTAGAAAGAGAAAACAGAGCCGCTTCCATTTCGACAGAAGCGGTTCCTCTGGATGCTGGGAAGGGTTATCGCATCTATGACATCATCCCATCGCACACAATCGAGGGCGATATGGATTCATCCGCCAAGTCTACCCTTAGGAAGGGAGGCATCGAGGAGTTGTCCAGTACAAACGGGCGAAAGCGTGCTCTTCCGGCTAAAGAGCTCCAATCGCACGTTCCCTCCGAAGTCACCGTAACGAAGTACGGGTACATCGAGCATCGTGTGATCGGGGTGCTGGACAGCATACTGGATTATGGAGGGTTTCTCTCCGCGGCAACACGCAAGTCCGTCTCCTTCGACCACATCGAGGTGTCTCCGAACGGCCGCGACATCAACATCCTGTACCATATCCATAAATTCAGCCACGGCGACTCGATTCGGCGCAGTCTCTCCCTGGAGGAGGAGGAGGAGTTCGATAACCTCCGTAGTCTATGGGGTGATCGCTTACGGGTAGCCATTGCAAACGAGCGGTATGTGAAGGAGAGACGGAATCGATCCGCCCCCTCGTCTTCTTTGCTGGAAGTGGGCTCATTTTCGTCGTATCTCCAATAGAATAAGCGTAAGGAGCTGCAGAAGACGCGCCGCTATCTGCATTACCCACTCTCTTTGGAAGACGTGCGAATCATCGATGAAATCGAACGGAGCACCAAGCCGATTCGTTTCGAGCTATGCAAACGGCTAAACATCAAGGTGGGCTTCGATGGTGCGATTCACGGGATAGCGTGTTCCTCAGCTCCATTTCATTCACAGCACGAAATGAGGCCAGTGTGAATTGTGTTTGTTGCACAAGCGGCTTTCATTCTTTTCTTTGTCGTTTTAGAATAGCATGAATAACGGTAGAGCAGTGACATAACAACCTTATCGTGTAGAGTGTGAAGAATGCGAAGCGCTTCGCCGCAAGTACGAAGCATGCTTCATCAATTGGTAATCACGCCTCCAAACGCTGAGTTTTCATAGGTACGATAACGTATTCGTGAAGGGAGAGGCAAAGGAAGCCGGCTGCAAGGAGCTCTTTGAACCCTATCAGAAGTGCGCTCTGGTGCGATATTAAGATTCAGGATGATTTGGTGTAGAATTGTCTGAAGCAGCTTCATCCAGATGGAGAATTGGGAGAGTTCATTTCAAACCCCGAGTTGCAGTTTAAGGATGAGTTTGGCGCCGAGAAGAAGGAGTAGAGAGCCGGTTCTCGTGTCGTGGTGATCTGTTGGTGTTCGTTCTTTTCCCTGTTTGGTTGTCATACCCTGCCCGCATTTCACTCAGCGTGTTTCCATGGATTCTCAGCGTCATTCCGTAATCGGGCCGATTTTTGTCAGCCAGTGGCATCTGTTCGTTTTCACTAGTTCTACAGTTTGTGGCACTATTCTAACAGCTATTGTGTTTCAACCGCAAGCGTATTGAGAACAGGTTGTGTTCGGCGTTGGAACGCTAACTCGTGTAGAATGTTTCAGTGGCTCTACGATGGAACGATTGGAAATATGATTGCTCCGAAGGAGGAATCCGCCTTTGAGAAGGTTCAAGTGGATAGTGTTGCGGACTCGTGATCTGTAGAAGGCTGTGTCCTCCGGCAATGTAGAATTGCTCAGCGAGTGTATCCGAGAGGGATTCGACGTTGTCAACTACGTGGAGCAGGAGAATGGTTTAATCCACCTCGCGAGCTATCACGGGCAGTTGATTATTCTCCAGCGTTTGGTTACTCAGGGTACATTCATCTTTTTCTGTCCACGCTAGGCTGCAACGTGAATCAACTCGGCAGAGATGGCAACACGCCTCTGCACTACGCCTGTTATAACAACCACGAGGACTGCATTATGTATCTCCTGAGTGCCTCCTTCCGGTCGTTTTCACGCGTAGATCTCGGTTGCAACATTCTTCAAAAGAACCGCAGCGGTACCACTCCCTACGACATGTGTACAAACCTCTCCATCCGCCAGAAGCTCCTCCCCTTCGTCATGAAGGCCACACCTGACGTCAGCGCCACTGTGGCCCCCATGACCGCTCCGCCCGCCGTCGCTGCCCCGCCTGCCGCCGTTCCCGCTCCGGAGCCGTCCGCCGTCCCGGTGTTCTGCCACCCCGCCCTGGGCCGCTCCGCTCACCACCCTCAGCCCATGCCCATGTCTGTTCAGGCTCCTGTTCAGGCACCTCAGGCTCCTCAGCCCATGGCTATTCCCGCTCAGACTCAGGCTCCTCAGCCCATGGCTATGCCTGCTCAGACTCAGGCTCCTGCTCAGGCTCCTGTTCAGGCTCCTGTTCAGGCTGCTCAGCCGGCGCGGTCGTTCGGACTGGCGACGAAGGGCCCGCGCGTGGTGGCGGGCACGGGGCACCCCGCCATGGCCAGCCGCATCACGCGCTACGTGCCCTCGCAGGCCGCGCACCCTGCCGCGCACCCCCTCCCCACACAGCCCGCGGCCCGTCCCGCGCCTGCCCCCGTGGCTGCTGCTCCTATCCCTATGCCTCAGCCCACGCCCGCTCCTCAGCCTATGCCTGTTGCTTCCATGGCTGCCCCTCAACCCATGCCGCAGCCCGCACCTCAGCCGATGGCTCAGCCCATGCCCCACGCCCTCCCCACGCCTCTGTCTCGACCCAAACAGCCTGTGCAGCCCACGCCTGCTCCTCAGCCCACTCAACCTGTGCAGCCCGCGCAACCCATGCCTCAACCGGTGCAGCCCGCTCCGCAGCCGACATCCCCCGTCTTCTCCTCGCCATCTGAGACACCGGCGTTCGTGACAAAGCCGAAGCCCGCGAAGCCGTAGCCGCTTGGAGGGAAGTGAAGTGTAGCGTGCGCCGGACGCGCGTAAAACCCGACGGCTTCATCACTACCGTGGGCAACCCCGTAGGAGCGGAGCGCCGGATTCACCGTAGGAACTCGCACAGAAATATGGAAACCTCTCCAAGACATCTCCGAATGGGATGGCTCCTCCTCCCTCCACAATGTAGAATTGAGATAGTGGTTGGGCTGCTTGTTCCATACGCAACTTGCTAAAAGGGGAAACGGGGATTGTGTTTTTTTACACCAATGAAACACTAATTATCACTTCATGCTTCAAGGTTAAGTGCATATGCCAAGAATTGATAATGATGCACTCGCTTCTGCTCCTACCAAAGGGAAAGCTTGTACGTGCGTTTCTAGAGAGGCATCACCGTACTAGATTCCATCGTTATGAAACTGACATCGGGCGGCCTTTCCGGTGCCATATCAAGAACTGTTTGTGCTCCATTCTCCCGTCTTTCCGTTCTCCAAGAGACACGCGTAACGGTGAAGTCTTCTGCGAATTCGATCGTTTCTGAAGAAAACAATCTGCTACAGACGCTGCGGAGCGTGTACTCGCGAGATGGTGAGGATGTATCCCCATTGTGACTTTTAGGTCTCTCCGGCTTGTTTCGTGGAAACCTGGTAGATATATTGCGTTCGATGCCCTACTCGGCCATTAACTATGGCATGTATGAAGTTGTCTCTTTACGTTTGCAAAGCATGCACGGGTCTCATCCGACGATTCAGCACCTGATTTCCGGCGGAATTGCGGGTATGACAGCTGTGATTTGTACGTATCCTATCGACATTCTGAAGACGCGAGTGTACATTAGTCAGAAGGGTACCACGACCAATGTGCTGAAGGGAATGCACCTCGGTATCGGAGAATCGGGTCTCCGATCCCTGTATAAGGGAATGGGCATTAATCTTCTGTCCGTCATTCCAAACATGGCCCTTAGCTTTACCTCCTACGAGTACGTGCGGAAGTGGCTTCGAACCCACACCTCCCTTTCCCTGATCTGGGTGAGCATGCTCTCCGGAGCGCTGAGCGGCTGCTTTGCCAATACTATTACCTTCCCTCTCCATCTCGTTCAGCGGAATCTCCAGGTCGCAGGCATGGGAAGTGGGGTGAAGAAGTACAAGGGAGCTGTGGAATGCGTACGCTTTATCTATCGCCAGAGTGGACTGAAGGGGTTTTATTCCGGACTACTTCCCCAGTATCTGAAAACCATTCCCAAGTGTGCCTTGTCCTTCTGTATCTATGAGCTCTCCAAGCAGCTCTGCGGGGTTTGATTTGGTTTTTTAGTCGGCTGTTTGTTCAACCAACACGCCTTCCTAGGACCTCACTCGCGTCTTCACATTCTCCATCCAAATGCGGGCGTAGTATATGGAGTACAGCTCCTTCACGAAACTGCGGAAATCGATCCTGTAGTTGCTGTAGTAGAAGATGGTCAGCTTCTTCCGGTCGTACTGGAATTCCGCATCGACGATCACGATATCCAGGCCGAGTTGCTTCGCCTTTTGGGAGCAGAGACGCACGATGCACTTCTCCTCCCTTCTCTGTGAATCAGTAGTGCTTTGTGCCGATACTTGATCTCGTAGTAGGCTGACGTCTATCTGACTCGCTTTATTCAGCACGATTGGCATGGGCTGCTGTGATACAACTATGCGTGAGTGTGCTGAAAGGATCGTATGATTGATGCATGGCTTTCGATTGACCACCTTCCCCATATCGACTCCGCGGTCTCCGGTTACACATACGTAGTCCCCAATGTCCACTACGGAGTCGTCTTCAGACCCCATGCAGAGTCGAGAGGACCGTTTGAATTGAATCTCGAACACATAGTAGCACTTCTGCTGTTTAGCTGGGAGAGAATCGTCACCTTGTAGTGATAGAGTTGGTTATCTCGTTGCATTCTCATCTACACTCAACGCCCTTTCCAGAGGCTACGTGCAGCATCCCATCTCTTCTCTCGGATACCATCGCATCCAACTCGCCTCTGCCGCATTCCGGTGGATAGTGAATCATGGGCTTGTCCTCTCTGTAGGGGTGGTCATTCCTCACATACCGTGGGTTGCTTTCTCTCCGCAAGCGATAGGGAGATAGCGGAGTGTTGAAGCCTGCTGGCAGATGGCTATTCTCACAGGCGTTCTGGAAGCGAGGGAGGGGAAAATAGAGAGAGTCGTCAGCGGAGAACGACTGGCTTTGGGATAGGCTCGCGCTGCTCTGTGGTTTGCAGCACATGCCTGTTTGTCATGGCGTTGAATAGAACTCACGATTATCCAGAATTCTCTTTTGTTTGTAGTACTCGTTCTTATCTGCAGAGTCAGTCCAAGAATCCAGTCAAACCAGCCGGAATGGGATGAGCATCAACGGGCGGTTCAATAAGGCGTTCCATTTCTAGAAGCAGTATGCACGCACTATGTAGCTGTGCGTGTGCACTCTATTTTTGAAAGTACTCGCCTTCTTCTGAGCGAAGATGATGATAGCGAAGTCACGAAGACATATCCGCTCCACGAGAAACACGTGCTTTCATGCGAAATGGGGCTATTGCGACGGAATAACACTCCTATCCCTTGTTCTCCCGCCCTTCTGTTTATCGCCCTTCTGTTCAATTCAATCGTCGTATCGAGTGATGAAAACGTGTTTGCTATCATTGTATGGTATAGTGAATCCGTATTGACACAAAGGTATCCTCTTCTGATTTCTTTCGAAACTATCGGCATACAGTGAACGCACTAACGATTCAGAGAGAATTGGTGAAGAGAGGGGTTCCAAAGGAACATGTAGGATGGATATGCATTTGTGACAACCAGATCATTCTCATGATTGCCGATGAGATGAGCTGTACTGCTCGGAACAAAAACTACGGGAGAATCGACTCTGTTGAACACGATTGTGATTTGTACCGTTGGAATTACTGTGATGATTGTAGATTAGAAGATAGCAATATTGGTTTTTATGGAAATGATGTAACGGTGGATTCCTTTCTAGGCGTCTTGACAAGTGCTGTTTTGTATCACATGTGATCGTAGACAAGCTACCAAAGCGTTTTCAACGCAAACCGCGTCTCAATACCAATCCAACCAGTCGTCTTCTTATCTTCTTAAATGGGCACGGAGGAGACCGCTTTTTCAAGTTTCGAGTTCCATCGCATGACTCTGATTCCACATAGGAAAAGGAGGAACTGAATGAACGAATGTTCCAATCGGCCCTCGAAGACGCATATGCCTTGGGTCGTTTCGGAGAATGCCTTGTGCTAATCGACACGTGTCAAGCCGCTACTCTCATTCCTTCGGTACTCGCTCGTATTCTATTGAACTGTAGAAAACCCCTCCCCATTGTTCGTTTCTTGCGAGTAGCAGCTTTGGAGAGGAGAGCTATTCCTATGGATTTGACAGTGCTGTAAAACCAGGGAGATTTGCTTATGAATAGCAAGGCCTTCCGTTGGAAGATCGATTCGTCCATCAATTGAGAATCCTGTTAAGGAAATGTGACAGGCATAAGTCCGTTCCTCCAGAGGAGGTGTTGTCCTTCTTCTCCTATTCCCTGATGCACTCCACGGTGGGTTATCGCCTATCACACGCATCATTCTCACTCTGTGACTTCTTTTCTGCGTTCTGTGTTGCGTTCAACAAACAGCGGTGTACTCCATAGAACATTTCACAGAAGATGGGTTCGTCCGATTCCACTACATCGCTCTCTCCTCGATCGTCTTCGGAGAGTACTTATGCGCGTTCATATAGTCCATGAACTGTCGCGGCAGCTCGTCCAGCAGCGCCGCGATGATGTCCTCGCAGGACTTGTTGCGCAGCTCGTTAAACTCCACGAACTGCACCATCTACACCTCAGCGCCCACGCCCACGCTCACATCCCGCGCCACCTCACGGCCCTTGAACGACAGCTTCTTCCGGTCGCCGTCCAACACCTCCATGAAGTGGAAGTCGCTGTCGCCCATGCCCACGATGATGATCGACAGCGGTAGGTCGCTCGCCTGCCGTCAAGGACCCACCTCGCTTCGTTTAGGATATATCAATGATGAGTTGCGTCGTCTCCACCTGGTCCACGATGGAGCAATCACTTACCACGAACAGCACCACGTACTCGCCGCCCTGCGTCTTCTCCGCCTCGCGCGCACGTCTACGCCTCACGCCTTCCCGTGGGACTCACGCGATCGCGAGGCGGAGAATATCCTGGAAGTAGGTTGGGTATGACGGCATCAGCGAACGCAGCATCTTCTTGTAGGCGCTGATCACGTTGTTCGCGCCCTGGATGTACGGGTTCTCCGCGTTGCCGTTCAGCGGGAAGGCGCCCGTGCGGTTGATCTCCGAGTCCAGGTTCTGCACGGCGCTGGGGTGCACGGTGGACTGGTCGAGGCGCAGCTGGTCGAGGCGCTCCTGGAAGGAGCTCACGAACAGGTTCTTCTCCTTTTCTAGGGATGACGCGAGGCAGGTGCTGCTGCCCTCCTCTGTGTCGCTCAGCGGCGTGCGCGACGTGTACTCCTCCTCCTTCTCTTCTTCCTTCTCTTCTTCCTCTTCCTTCACTTCCTCAGTAGGCTTCTCTTCTTCCTTCTCCTCAGGCTTCTCTTCTTCTTGCTTCTCCTCCTTCTCTTCCTTCACTTCCTCAGTAGGCTTCTCTTCTTCCTTCTCCTCAGGCTTCTCTTCTTCCTTTTCTTCTTCAACAGGCTTCTCCTCCTCAGCAGGCTTTTCCTCTTCTTTCACTTCCTCCTCAGGCTTTTCCTCCTCCTCCTTCTCTTCTTCCTTCACTTCTTCAGCAGGCTTCTCTTCCTTTTCTTCTTCCTTCTCCTCTTCCTTCACATCCTTCTTCACCTCCTCAGGCTTCTCTTCTTCCTTCTCTTCAGGCTTCTCCTCCTCCACAGGCAATTCCTCTCTCTTCTTCTCCTTCTCCTCCTCCTCCACGATCATCGACAGCCGGTCCATCGGCGGCTTCCCCACCGACGTTGACGACACACTCCGCATGCCGCGCATCGACGGGATCTCCGCCAGGTTCAGCTCGCCCACCACCTCCGACGACGCGTCGCACTCCTCCGGCGACCCCGCCATGGGGCTGTGCACCGACGCACTATGACGGTGCTTCAAGCCGTGGGGGATGCCCCCAAATCCGTAGACGGCGTAGGAGTCATCCTCGTCGTAACGGTGCAACACAGTACCAATGTCCAGCAACGCCTCCTCGAAGCTACGATCACAGCACACCCTCACACTCACTCCACGTTGCGCGTGTTCGATTGCGAGGCGTTCTTCACGCTGCTACTCATGTCAATGCCGATCTACCCTTCAGACGCCGCACCGCGCTCACGATGAAGTCCATATCGGTGCAGTCCTTGTAGTCGAAGAACGTGTTCTTGTACACGCTCTGCACGTCGCTCACACGCACCGTCGCCGTGCGCGTCCTGTATCTCACACGCCACCCCAGCACTCACTTCATCCCCATCGCGTACTTGTTGCCCAAATCGAAGAAATCACTACACAGCAAGAAGTTGGTGTCCTTCTCCTCCTTCAGCGCCTTCACGTCCTCCACACACCGCACCGTCAGCGAGCTCCCGCTCACCGAGTTGATCTTCGTCTCCATCATCTCCGCGAACGCGCGCATCGCGCCGAAGTTGCCCGCCACCACCTTCACCCCGTTGTTCTTCAGCGCGCGCATCTCGTCGCTGTCATACACCAGGTCGAACTTCTCGCTTTCCTTCATCTGCGCGAACTTGCGGCACTCCACCACCGTGTGGCCCACGTACTCGTCGCGCCGCGTCGCGTTCGCGTTCCACACCTCCACCACCATGCGGCTGTCCATACTGTTGTTCAGCAGAAGCTGGTTGCTGAAGTGAAGGTCGCGGTAGGCGAAGCCCTTGCCGCTGGCTTCCTCGCCCTCCACGGGGGTGGCCTCGTCGGGCGACGTGTTGTTGTGCTTCTTCTTGGACAGAACCTTGCTGCGGAAGATAGGAATCAGCACGCCGTCCTGGCGAAGACGCGACACGATGAGATAGAGATGCGACGGGGTGTGGTAGAAACGGTCCAGGTTCAGCGACAGCGTGGTCTCGCTGTTGTCGTCGGTGATGCGCTCCGCCAGGATCTGCGAGTGAGGCGGCCGATGCAGCAGTACCTGGATGGAACCGAACATCTCGTCGTTCGTGGGTTCCAGCACGGTAGTGTAATACCCATCGCACTGGATCAAGTCCTGGATGCTCGTTTCAAACACACCGACCATGACCTGGTTGTCCATCTGAAATGAAGGAAGCAGTGAGAAGTAGCTTCAAAATAGAGGATATGTCCTGGTCGGCGCCGCCCTCCGTCTTGTACACTTCAAACTTCACGCTCTGCTTCTTGTCATACAAACTAATACACTTAATGAAGCTAGGACTAGGCAGTAAGCGCACCCACTCAACAGGAAGTACTTCGGCTCGTGGGTAATCGTCTCTGTCGTATCGACAAGGACATAGCCCTTCTTTCTCGTGCCACCGAGTTTACGCTGCTCGTAGACGGCAACGTAGCAGCTTCCGTCGATAACGTTGTCCTTATCGACAAACACCATGTTCTCCAGGCGGATGCTCAGCTATCCGGTGAAACCAGACTCCTAGTCGTACGCAATAACGCTCCGAGGACTCTCCCTTCGAGAAATTCACATTGGCAATGGCGTCCGCATCTCTAGTGTTGGAATAGGACATATTCTCGTCGTCCATCGACAGAGTATCGCGAGATGCTTTGGAGCAGGAACAACCCATTTTCAAGAATCTAGTATGATGTACAGAACGCTAAAGTCGTCCACAATTCTATGGATGTGAAGGACCCATTGCTGTCAGTGCAGTATTGCATGAAAAGGAGAGACTCGATGAGTAGTGTGTGAATTGGGAGCAGAGGCTGGTTTCGTCGTGGAATTGAATTGTGATGTGACTGTCTGTGAATTGGGTGATCGCTTTGTGACAATTCTGTCAAGAAAGAGTGGAAACTACTGACTGTGTTCCTCAGAAAACAAGGTAGCACTCGTGGAACATGTCGGCGACTACTGCGAACGTGACGTGCTTGCAACGGTGGTCAAGTGTAGGTGATTATGAACTTGGTTAAAACCTGTATTGGAACGGGTATGCTTGCCCTCCCCAATACAGTGTATTTGGTACGTGAATGTTGTACAAAGTTCATTTCATAGGGAGGATACATTCCGGCCATCCTCATCTTCATTATCGTCCCTACGTGGATTACCTATTGCACGAAGCTGATCACGGACTGCTTCTGCGCGTTCGATGTGAAGCCGAAGGCCGAAGAGGATCCCTACGTGCTCCTGGCCGAAAAGGTGGGTTCGCTCCCTCCTCCTGACGTCTAGGCCTTCGGAAAGGTCGGTGTCTACCTTCTCCAGCTCTGTTTTGTTATCACGGTGTACGGTATCGCGGTTGCTTACGAAGTGGGTGTGCATTCTCGCTGTGACGGCTAGATCACGTGGAACAGCCTCATTGCGGGACTGTTCAAGGACAGCAAGTTCGGCATTCTCGGCCAGCAGTGGCCCTGGGCCGTTCTCTACTGCGCCCTCGCCATCCCTCTGGCACTCCTCAAGGACCTGAAGTACCTCCTTTCCTTCCTCTTCACGGTAGGGCGCTCTCCAAACCGTCCATGTTCGGCAACATTTTCATCATCTCCGTTTCTCTCATCGTCATCATGTCGTTCTCTCCCCTTCCCCTCACTCGCAGCTACGGTATCTGCCGCTACGGTCTGCACATCAATCATGATCATCTCCTCTGGAACACCCCTCTGGACCTGGCCAAGCTCTTCGGTGTGATCTGCTACTCGCTGGGCGTGGCCGTGATCGGCCCCACCTCCTACAACACCATGAAGGAGCCCCGCAAGTACACCTTCGCTCTGATTGTCTCTGTAATCATCGCCGTGCTGGTCTACATGTCGCTCGGCGTGCTCGGCGCTATGAGCTACTCCATGGACCCCAGTGAGCGCTGGCCGTGACACTCACCTGCAGAAGGCATCGAGTCGCTCGTCATCTCCAACATCGATCCCAAGTCCGTCGTGTACATCGTCTGCTGCGTCTGTGTCTGCTTCGTCGCCTACTTCTCCTACCCCGTCGCCGTGTTCCCCGGCATCCTCGCCCTCGAGAGCGGCATCAAGCAGTGTGAGTGACGCTAGGCTGGCTAAATCGCAGCGGAGCCGGAGGACGCCGTGTTCGTGAAGAACCCCTACCGCGTGGCGCTGCGCATCTTCATGACGGTGTTGGTGACGGTGATCTCCGTGATCTGCCCCTTCTTCAAGGTGGTGGTGAGTCTCATCGGCTGCCTGACCATCTCCTTCGTCACCTTTATCTTCCCGCCGCTCATCCACTACATCCTCGTGCCCCAGTCCAAGGCGCGCCAGGTTGTCGACATCGTGCTCGCCATGCTCGGCGTCTGCATCATGGTCATCGCCACCGAAGCCGATCTGCTCTTCTCTCTTTCTTACAAACACCCCAATAAGCAATATAGTAGTTTATAGTATGACTCAAGTACGACGTGTCCGTCAACCCGCCGTACACCACGCCGTCACCCAGCCCCTCGTGCAGCGCCTCCAGTTCCACAGGCTCCTTCCGACTGATGTCCGTCACGCGCACGATCACCTGCGACCCCACGCGGCTCTTCACCCACAGGTCGAACGCCAGCGGCTCGCCGCCGTTGGCCAGCACCACGCCCTCCACCACGAACCCCTTCAGACGCACCGTGCGCCCGTTGTACCGCACCGCCACCTCCAGCGCGTTCGCGTAGATCTTGCTGTCCGCGTGCTCCACCTTGCTGCTGTACACGCGCACGCGCACGAACGGGAAGCCGAAATAGCTCGTGTTTTCGCGCGTCGGAACCACCACGCGGAACTGCTGCCAGTACTGCGTGTAGTTTATTGGGACATTATGGAGCTCCCGGACCGGGTACAGCTGACTTGTGTTGAAGGTGTCATAGTCCAGCAGGAACCGCACGGGCACGCCGTTGTGCGACAAATCCGCCTGCAAACACCGACTCTGCGCGTGGTTTGTCAAGTAGCAGAAATCGTCCCGAATTCTGTCAATCGCATAGCCCTGGTCCAACTCCACCTCCTCGAGTCTCTCCCTCAAATCCGCCAGCAATCGCTCCTTCGTCGTCACCTCCACTTTTCCTTCCACGGTCCCGTTCGCGTTCCCGCCAAAGTCGAACACCTCTCGAACATATGCCACGCCCGCGTTGACCCGCACGGGGTGGTCGGAGTTCCACGGTGACAAGAACCCGCAGGTGACGACGATCACCACCACCAGCGACCACACCACGTACACGGTGTAGCGAATGAACTGCCGGTGGACCACCTTGTCCATCGCCGCGGGCTGCTTCTCCAGCAGAGCCACCTTGCCCGTCTGCTCCTCCGCCTTGGTGAGTGTGATGATGGACGGCGCCGTGGCGTTGCGTGAGTCGTCGTTCATGTAAATGACCACGAAGCAGGAGGTGGCGAACAGGATTGGAAACAGCGCGCACCAGAAGGATAGCACTGTGAATATGTTGACTGTCAGGTCCTCCACCGTCATCGTACCGAACACCACATGCAACGTAGCACACGCGCCCCCAATATTCCCAACGAACGAGAGCACGCCGGCAAGCAGAAGCGAGGCGGCGTAGGAGAGCTTCTTCCAGTGGATTTCGTCGTGGAAGTGTGTCTTGCGAAGGAAGAGGAACAGGTTGGTGGCGCCGAACAAGAAGCAAGGAATGGCGAAGTGAACGGAGGAGTGGATGCGACAGAGGATCAGAAGGACGGAAATAGCGCCGAAAACGATGGAGACGAGGGACATCATGCTGCCAGCGCAGTCACGGACGAAGTAGGAAGTGTAGAAGCAGAGTTGGAGGGAGAAGAAGATGCAGGAAGACAACACCAACACCAACACCGTAGACAGAAGGTACGGATTCAGCTTGTGAATCACTAACGGGTCGAGCGAGAACCAGAGAAGGACCGCGCACGTCACTACACACACCACCACTAATTGGATCGCCAGGATGACGGCGGCTTTGTGCAGGCCGCTGGAGACGGCGCGTGTGTTGCCCATGTGCCCGTGCCGTAGAAAAAGGAGGGATAGCACAACGCCGGTGAGGACGAGGAGGAATTGGACCTCGACGGACACGCGGGTGGTTTTGCCGAGGACGCTGATGTAGGAGGAGTAGTCGAAGAAGGCGCGGGAGGCGTGGAGCGATCGTGGATCGATGCGGCCCAATCTGTCGCCGAGGTCCACCAAATAGTCGTAGCGAGCTTTTGCTGCGGCCGACTTCGCGATGAAGCCGTCGTCGTCGGGGGAATGGTGGAGGAACTGATTATCGGAATAGACGAGTTTTGATATGGAGGTCTTCGCGTTGTTTCCCTTCATGAAGGTAATCTCGTTCGATGACAGCAGCGACAGGGCGCTCGCAGTGTCCAGAATCCA
>OIWT01001610.1_pt1 | contig 26178 bp, 35 predicted proteins | sample 1587701 | NCBI WGS metagenome assembly OIWT01 (sample SAMEA3888904, study PRJEB22519) | human gut metagenome | biome: human gut; feature: human-associated habitat; material: faeces | place: Denmark | collected 2009 | reverse complement strand
AGCATAGCCAGCATAGCCAGCACAGCCAGCACAGCCAGCACAGCCAGCACAGCAATCCCACCAATCCCATCCCTCTCCACACCCCCGTCTTCGCCCCCACAGCGGGCACTGTTCCCCATCACGCCTCTCCTCTCGCCCAACTCGCTGCACGTCGCCTCGCAGGTCGTGGAGAGCTTCAGCCCTCTCGATCTGCGCAAAACCAGCGCCGCAAACACCCACGCTCCCGAAGAGAAGGAAGAGAACCTCTCTCCGATTCAAGAGGAGCCAAAGACGCCGAAGACGCAACCGCGTGAGAGCAGCTATGGCGATGTGGAGGTGGAGATCCGAAGCAGCGGCGTGGAGCTGGCGATGTACCGACTGCTAAACAGCACGCTGTTCGTGAAGGGACGACGCGACGACGCCTCTCTTCTCTTCCACTTCTCCTTCGTTTCCTGCCTCTCTTTCACGAGGAGTGGGGGCAGCACAACGATTTCGATGGACGTGAACGACGCGGGCATCGAGTTGGGCAGCAAGGACGACGCGCGCGTGCTGTTGAGCAAGGAAATGAGCGAGGTGAGCGGAGGCGAGGACTCGGCCCTCATCCACCTATGCATCCACAACAAGACGGACATCCGCGTGGACCTGAACCAGCTCGCCATCTGCCTCGACGCGCCCGCCGTCGAGGACTCTCTCACTGCCATTCTCGGAGTGGCTCTTCTTCCCTCTCCTCACGCGTAGGAACTCTCCTTCTACTCCTTACCCTCCTTACCTGCTAAACCCACCTCCACGCCCACCGCCTCCTTTTCCTCCACGCCACTCACCGTCACGGGCAGCATTCACGACAGCACCGTCGAACTCGTCTTCCTTCCCAAGGCACCTCCTCCCAACCCTCCTCACTTCTAGAAGGTTCTCACAGCGGGCATCCTGGACGCGGAGCTCGCCTTCGAGCAGCAGAACCTCCAGTCGCAAGCGCTGCCGTGGGCGAACGTGCAGCTGCGTCGCATGTTCGTGACCCTCGAGCAGGAGGACGGCGAGTACGCCATCTGCCGCGAGTTCGGCGCCACGCTCCGCGTGGAGTTCGACGCCGACGAGAGCGACGGCGAGCTGCGCGGGTGCGTGGACGCGGTGGTGACGCAGGGCGAGCTGACGCTGTGGCCCCTGGTGGTGAGCACCGCGCTGGAGGCCGCGCAGGAGGCCAAGCAGCTGGTGAGTGGGTGTTCGCGCAGCGCCTGACCGCTAGACCGCGTGAAGAAGCTGACGCGCAACCCTCTGCTGAAGAAGCCAACGCCGACAGGCACGGCAACAGCAACGAAGTCGCAGCCTCTGCCGCCCATTACGCTCTTCTCCTTCGGGATTGACTCGCTGCAGGTGGGCGTGAACAACACCAACGCTGTGCAGCCCACGCCGCTGGTGCTGCGCTGCGAGCAGCTGCACTCCTCCCTGCTGCGCGCGCCGCAGCTGCTCGCCAACCTGTCCCTCGTGAACCTGACCGTGGTCTTCAACGACTCTATTTGCATCCTCCAGCGGAAGTGAGTTCACATCGTCACAGTCACGGCGTAGGAGCGTGGAGAAGCCGCTGCTGTCGCTGGCTGTGGAGGGCACGCAGATCGACGCGGTGCTGAGCTGCATGGCGCTGGAGGTGAACAACGTGTTCCTGGAGTTCCTCTCCGCGTGCCTGTCTTCCTACGCCCCGCCGCCCCGCGCCGTGGCACACAAGGAGCCGGTGATGCACAAGGGCGCGGCAAGGGAGTACCAGATCCGCTGCACGGCGGAGAAGTGCCTGTTCTCGCTGGGCATCCGCTTGCCGGCCATTCAGGAGGTGGGCCCATCATTCATACACTCACGCCCAGATTCTCACTCTCTCGCTCAGCACCCACCTGCAGCTCGCGCTGACGAACTCCGTGCTCACCGCTGCCAGCGGGCAGTTCTCCAGCCTCTCGCTGCTCCTCCACCAACTCTCCACCGCCCACGAGGCCTCCTTCTCCGTCTTCGACTCGGAGTTCTCCATCATGCTCGGCTTCGCACAGGACCCTGCTGGCACGCGCACCGTCACCGCCAGCACCAGCGTGGAGAAGGTGGAGCTGCCGTCTCTGCCCGAGAAGAACAGCACCAACTCCGTCGTGGTGAACTGCAATGCCATCGCGCCGCTGCTGCAGGCGCTCAACCAGTTCCTGCTGGTCGTTGGCAGTCTGCCCTTCGCGCAGAAGAAGACGAAGGCCAAGCCGGCGGAGAGCGAGGGCCAGCTGGCGGTGAACGTGGACTTTCCCGCGGTGATTCTGAAGTACGCCGTGTTCAACTCCGTGTACGTGCTCGTGAACGTGCAGAACGTGGGCGTTTCGTTGACGCAGGTACAGCACCACGTGACTCTCGTCCAATCAGATCACGAGTAGATGCACATGTCGGTTCAGCTCACCGCGGGAATCCAGTACATGACGAGCAACCCTCTGCAGAGCATTCTGGATGACTGCGAGAGTGGGAACGAATCGAGTGCGTGAAGCGTAGTGAGCGGCGAGTTGGACAAGACTCCCGAGGAACTGGCGATCGCTGTGCAAACGGCGCGTGGAGTTGATGACAATGGTTGAGGCGTAGGAGCGGTGAACATCACGGTGCCGGCGGAGCTGCTGACGGCGATCCGTGAGAAGCGCCACACGCCCAGCGAGACGCACAGCGCGATGACGGTGGAGCTGGAGAACCACACGGGCACGGTGCTGCGCGTGGAGGGCGAGGACAAGGCGGGGCTGCGCGACGCGCTGAAGGAGCTGGAGGCGAAGGACGCGGCGAGCGTGCGGTTCAGCGCGTCGCGGTACAGCTCGCTGGTGCTGGCGCTGTCCAGCCCCTACGGGAACTACCTGCCGTTGCGGGTGCCCCTGCCGTCGGTGATTCTGGAGCGGCCGGCGCAGGAGCAGGTGAATATGATGATCGAGATGGATGGCGAGCTGGAGGCGTGAGCGCTGCGTGACGCTCTCAGCCGTAGCACACTGGAACACATCTACCTCCACTACCCGCACGACGGAACGCCGATCGTGCATCCGACGCCGGCCGCGCTGCAATCACAGAGCGTGACCATTTGCTACGAGCGCGTGAAGGAGGGTCTGCGCGTGTCGGTGCGCAGCGGCACGTGCGTCGTCAACAACGTGATGATCCCGCTGTTCGTGCGGGTGTGGTTCCAGCACGTGCTTCTCTTCTGCACGGTGGTGGAGCCATTCGCCACGGCATCGTTGCCTCCCTACCTCTGCTCACTGCACGCACTAGAGATTCAGGCCATTCCGCTGGCTTGCTCCGGCGATGTGACGCGCGCGCTGCTTCCGGCCACGCGGATGGAGAAGCGACCGAAGGGCTTCACGTACTCGACGCTGGTGCTGGGCGAGAGCGGCGTGTACCGCAGCACACACCAGGACTGGGTGCGCGAGGTGGACGAGGTGCGCGACGAGGAGTTCTGCGAGATGAAGAGCGAGCTGGTGTTCGTGCTGTGTGTACTCTAACAGCCCGTCATGTGTAGGACCGTTGCCAAGCAGCCGCACGTCGGGTACTCGCTCTTCCTCTCCTCGCCCATCGCCTTCGTGAACGAGCTGCCCGTGCCGCTGCGCGTGCAGCTGGTCTCTCCCTGCACCTTCCAGCAGTACGCGGCCACGCTGCAGCCCGCGCAGAAGCTGTCGCTGTTCGACATGGACACGACGCGCACGCTCACCGTCGCGCTGGAGGACACCTCCTGCTCCGGCTCGCTGTCCATTCGCGAGCTGTGCGGTGACATTCCCGCCATCCTCGCGCACGAGGAGGACATCGAAGCGGTGCGGCCCTCCTTCGTCTGCAGCGACGGACTGGGCCGGCAGGTGGTGGTGCGGGCGCAGGTGCAGTGGGAGAACCGTGCGCTAGAGATGTCGTTCTTCGTGCCGCTGTGGATGGCGATCCAGTCGGCGACGCCGCTGCAGGCGCAGTACGCGAGCCAGAGCGGGTCCGTGAAGAGCATCGCCAATCACGTCCTCCGAGTGGAGAGTGAGGAAGAAGAGATGAGTGATGTGACGAGTGAGGAGAGCAAGAGCACGCCAACAAGTGTTTTCCTCCTCGACGACACGCAGAGCGTTCAGTTCAAGGGCGCGGGCACCAACTCCTCCTCCGCCGTCGACTTGTCCGCCTTCACCGCGCCGGGCGTGGCGCAGGTGGCCACCATGACGGACTTCTTGCCGACGGCCGAGAAGCCCATCTTCGAGCACAGTCTGATCATCCACGCCGTGGCGACGCCGCCCGCCTTCAAGCACTCGCTGATGCTGGTGGTGAACGACTCGCACCACCTGCTGAACAACAGCGACGTGGCGATCGAGGTGAAGCAGGTGTGCAAGAAGTACGACTCCATTTTGTGCGCGCCGCACTCGCTGCAGGAGCTGCCGTTTGTGTACGGCGTCCCGCGGTTGTTCAGGATTCGGTGTGTGACGGACGATTACGATTGGTCGACGTCGTCGATTCTGATTGGCTACAAGCACGTGACGAAGCCGACGAAGGAGGAGAAGGTGGTGTACTGCAAGAACCGCCGCACGGGCGAGCGTCTGTTCTTGCAGGTCACGACGGAATATCTCCCCGATTCCTCCGTGAACCTCATCGTGAACAACTCCGCCTTCACCGCCGCGACGCTCCCGGTGGTGATTCTGAACCACAGCGTGTTCCCCATCGTGGCACAGCAGCTGAGCGACGACAAGACCTTCTTTGACGCGTGGGAGGTGCCGTCCTTCCACACCTCCACCTTCTACTGGGAGGACGAGCAAGCGAAGCACGGCATCTCGCTGTACTTCTACAGTCCCGATGCGCTGCGCAGCACACTGCCGGGTCTGCAGGGTGCCAGTCCCTTGCTGTATCATCTGGTGGTGCCGTGCGAGCAGCAGCAGTTCAAGGCCGTGTTCGAGGTGGCGGCGCGCGACGCGCAGAAGACGCGGTACGTGCTGGAGGCGCGTATGGAGCAGATGAAGAACGTGCTGCTCCTCTCTATCAAGAGCAACAACGCGCTGCTGCCCGGCATCACGCCCGTGGCCTCGGAGGAGGCGAAGGGCGCGGCGCTGACGCGGCGGTTCTCGCTGCGGCTGCCGTGCGTGCAGGCGACGGTAGTAGCGCTGGACGGTCGCGATCTCGTGTGTGCTACGGCACGCGGGCTGGAGGCGGACGCGCGGCTGGGCGCGCAGAGCGAGGTGCGGTTCGCGCTGCAGGGTTTCCAGATCGACAACCAGCTGCTGGACGCGCAGTACAGCACCGTGCTGTGGTTCTCTCCGCAGTCCCTTCCGTCTGATGCGTCCATTCAGCAGAGTCCGTCCATTCAGTCGTCCATTCAGTCATCACAGTCAACACAGTCTGGTCAGGACAGCGAGCCGGTGCTGGCGCTGCGGCTGGTGTCGGAGACGCAGATGCTGGAGGACTTCGGCCACTGCCTTGTGGTGACGGCGCTGAAGCTCCACGTGGAGCCCGTGCACCTCGTCCTCGAGGGCGGGCTGCTGCGTCAGCTGCTGCGCCTCCTGCGCCAGCTCAAGCAGGCGGACGGCCGCACGGCGGTGGGCGACTCGCTCGCCGTCCCCAGCGCCGCGCGCGCCTCCGTCGCCGCCTACGCGCGGTGGGCGGAGACGCTTCAGCGAACGCGTCTCCACGAGCGCAACCCGCCAGTCCTGCTGAGCAACGCAAGCACTGCTGACACTACCAGCACGGCGGAACCGACGATGCGGTCGCTGAGCGAGGAGAAGCGCGTGTACGTGAAGAGCGTGGAGGTGTCGACGCTGCAGGTGGCCTTCTCGCTGGCGTTCGGCGACGTGTTCCGCTCGCGCGCGTACGACTACTACCTGCTGAAGGACGGGCACGTGCTGCTCCCGGCGGTGACGATGCGCGAGGATGAGCCGCGGACCGTCGGCACGCTGCTGGCGCGCCTGAAGACTGTCTATGCGCGTGCCTTCCTCTTCCAGCTCCACAACGTGTTCTTCTACGCGCGCTCGCTCGCCGCGCCGCAGCGCTTCGTTTCCGCGCTCGTGCGCGACCTGAAGGCCTTCGCCGACGCGCTCTATCACGCATCTGGCGAATCCAACGTGATCCGCGCCGCCTCGCAGACACTCGCCTGCACCAGCACCTTCGCGCAGGAGTGCCTGACCAACCTGCTGGTGCTGCAGGTGGACGTGGTGATGAGCGCGCTGAGCTGGGGGTACATGGGCCTGCAGCTCGCGCACCGACTGCTCGGCGGGCGCTGGAAGCGCGGGTACGTGACCAAATATTCCCCGTTTTTGCTGAACCACAAGAAGTCTCGAAACTGGGTTACCTTGGCACTGCGCGCCATGGCGAACCGCGCGGTGGGCCTGCTGTCGCGAATGAACCTGCTGGTACCCGTGGAGTACTGTCTTCACCACCTCGACGCCTTCCGCAAGACGGTGGAGTGCGAGCCGCGGCGGTTCGAGCGGTGCAAGCCGCCGAACGTGTCGATCCGCGGCGTGGTGCTGGTGAGTGCGGCGAGTGCGTATGAGCCATAGCCCTTCGACGAGGTGTACTGCCGAGGCTACGAGCTGCTGGCGACGCTGGAGCGCGGGAAGTACCGGCAGGAGGACTGCTTGTCGGTATATGCCGTGGGAAGCGCGTTCTTGGTGGTGACGCGGAATCGCTTGTTGCTGCTGCGCCGAGGAAAGGAGGCGGTGGTTGCGATGCTGAATGTGGTGCTGAACGATTGTGTGGAGGTGTACGTGGAGAGTGATGTGGCGAAGAAGATGCACTGCCTGTGCGTGTCGGTGCTGGAGAGCAGGGATCTTTTTGATCGGCACGCGAAGAAGAGCCACTTCGCGCTGAAGATGAGCGTGGTTCGGGTGAGAATGGGCAGTTCGGAGACGGCGTTGAAGATCGCCAGCAAGCTGAACGAGATCGTGAGGTCGGAGATGATTAACCACGATTACGGTAAGCACGGGGGAGGAGGGTGATGCGTAGTGTGGAGGTTCGATTACTCTCTGAGTACCACGAAGAACATGGTGTAGTTGGCCTTGTTTTTTCAACACGTTTTCAGTCCCATATCACTTGCAATCGCTTCAAAAGCAGAATGCCAAAACGCCGTTTTCAGTGTTCTTCTGTCATAGAAAAACAATCGAAGATGTCCGCAGCTGAAGGATTTGTGCAGTTCCTGAGAAAGACGCCCACCCAGTTCCACGTGGTGCGCGAATGCGTGAAGCAGCTGACTGCTGCCGGTTTCACCCGCATCAGCGAGAAGGAGAGCTGGGAGGGAAAGGTGAAGCCCAGCGGCCGCTACTTCTTCACCCGCAACGAGACGTCGCTGTTCGCGTTCGCCGTCGGCGACAACTATAAGAAGGGAGACGGATTCGCAATCGTGGCGGCGCACACGGACTCTCCTTCCCTGAAGCTGAAGCCCATCTCCAAGCAGGAGTCGAAGGGCCACATGATGCTGGGAGTGGAGACGTACGGTGGTGGCAAGTTCTACACGTGGGCGGATCGCGATCTGGCCGTTGCCGGTCGTTTGATCGTTGGCGGTGCGTTTCTGTGTTTATGCGTAGTTCGAGAAGGATGGCAGCATCAATACGAAGACGTTCGACATCCACAAGAGCCTGTGCTTCATCCCCTCCCTCGCCATTCATCTTTCCGACGAGAAGGAGCGCGGCGGCAACAAGGTGGAGTTCAACAAGGAGACGCAGCTGCTCCCCATCTTCGGCATGTCCTCCGCTGCTGAAGAGAAGGAGGAGAAGAAGGACGAGGAGGATATCTACGCGCGCCACCCCAAGGAGCTCGTGGACCTCATTTGCAGCAACGCCGGCGTGGAGCCCAAGTCCGTCCTGGATATGGATTGCTACCTATACGACATGACTGTTTCTCCTATTGGAACGCATAAGACATAGCCGGCAACGATCGGCGGCATCCACGACGAGTTCGTCTTCAGCGGCAAGATCGACAATCTGTCGATGACGTACTGCGGCCTGAACGGCTTCCTGCAGTCGCTGCAGAAGGCCAACGACGACCACATCGTGCGGTAGGCGCCATTCCCCTCCTCAACGGTAGTGTGCTGGCCCTGTTCGACCACGAGGAGATCGGCTCGGCGTCGCTGGCGGGCGCTGAGAGCACTTCGCTGCGCTGCATCATCAACCAGCTGTCGGGCGAGTCGCTGGCGAGCCAGGCGATCCGCAAGTCGTTCCTGCTGTCGTACGACGTGTCGCACGCGTTCAACCCCGAGTACAGCGACAAGACGGAGGCGAACCACCGCTGCATCCTCAACAAGGGTGTGGTGATGTCGTACGCCGCCTCTCAGAACATGGCGACGTCGGCGCCGTCGGGTGCGGTGATGCGCATGATCTGCAAGCGCAACAATCTCGACCTGCAGTGCAGCGTGAAGAAGCAGGACATGCGCGAGGGATCGACGGTCGGACCGCGCATCAGCACGCAGCTGGGCATTTTGACGGCCGACCTGGGCATTCCGCAGCTGGCGATGCACAGCATTCGCGAGATGTGCGGAGGCAAGGATATTGAGACTGGAGTGAAGATCGCCAACGCGTTCTACAACGAGTGGGGAACGATCGAGAAGGGCATGAAGCTGGGAGAGGAGTTCTAAACCCGTGTTTGTTTGATGATACGCTCTCTCGGACTGGTTTTTGAATCCATACCATTATTCGGGCCTATTTTTGGACTCTTTTGGAATCGCTCATTTCTCTTCTTTGATTCTCTCTATTCCTTCACTGTAAGTCTGCGTTTCGATGTGCCCCCATGCGAATTGACTTTTGAAGAGCCAACACTTCCAACTCGATTGGCTCTTTGAGAGAGACAGAGTGCTAATGCTTCGTGTAGAGTGCACAATGGCACCTCGAGGGACGCGGCGTCAGCCAACAACCGACGATTATTCGGATGAGAGCGATACGTCCAGCAGCAAGCGGAAGAAGAAGGAGCCCGTGGAGGAGCCCAAAGATAGCCAGCACGTTGCAATCGGTCGGTTCCGTTTGGCTGTGGATTACGCGCAGACGAAAAGGAGCTTGCGAATGCGATTGAGATACTGAAAAAGCAAAGGGACGACAATCTTCTGCTGATCAAAACAGAGCATCAGATGCGCTTGGATTCGGCCACCAAACTCGCCAAGTATGAGGAGGAGCGACTCGAGTCCTTCTTCGATGTCCATTTTAAAATGCGAGTTGACGCGTAGAACGAGGTTGCAGAGTTGAAGCGGAAGATGCTGGAGGAGCGGTCGCAGATGTCGAAACGGTCTATTTCGGATGGCGTTGGTATTTATTGTTCGGTTCAGGGATAGGTGTCGCGGAAACACCGCATTGTCGGAAATCACGACGACAGTGGCTTGAATAGTGCAAGCTTTGTCGTGAAATCACCCGTAGAAGACGACACTACGCTGACAGTGGAGCTGCCAGAGAATGAGATTGTGGATGACGTTCGTTTTATGGTGTCGAACTACGTGGCGCAATCGAAGGAGAGGAACGCGCGTTGGTACGAATGGTGGTGTTGATCGTAGTGACGGTGAACATCGTGGTTGTCCTTCCCGGAAATCGGCTGCTGGTGAACGATTTGTTCCTGGAACCGAATACGGAGTGCTATTTGGTGAAGGATAAGGAAGAAATGCACGGCGTGTTCGTGTCTGCTGAGCCGAAGGAAGTGGCGGAGTGGTCACGACATGACACGTAGTTTATGTTCAAGCCTGACAAGGAGAAGAGGAAGAAGTATATGATTGACGGTCTTCGTGATGGGAGCCTTTCCATTTCGCTAGAAACAAGCGAGCCGGGCAAAGTGGATGTCGTGAGTGATGCTGAGAACCTTATGAGTGGCGAAAAGGATGTTGTTATCGCGTGATTTGTATTTGTTTGTTGCTCCAGAATACGCTCCGATTTCGCACGCACTTGGCGCTTCGCAAAGGGACTCTCCTCTTCCACGTATTTTATCGTTTTGAGTTGAATATAACGCAAACTGTGGAATCATGGGTGCCGAATGCTCATCAATGCCCCAGGAGAGTAGCAAGACTTGTTTGCATCACGTGCCAATGGTGACGGAGTAGTTAATGAATCCGATTTGAAGACGCTGAAAATGGAGTTCAATGTCGCCCATGGTCTCCCCTGTCACTCCTAGGCTTTAGCGCATAATCGGAGTGACGAGGGATACATATTGAAGGAAGATTTCCTGCATTTTTTCAATTTGCCTGGTCTTTTAGCCGGTGAGGGTGAATGGCGCTGTTGAGAGTGCAGAGCGATTGTTCGTTCTCTTCGATTCGAACCACGATGAAAAGATATACTGGCCGGAGTTTCAAAAGGGCATTGAGCGTTGCATTTGCGGAGATGAGAAGGAACTCGATGAATTCATCTACAACTTCTTCCGACTGAACAAGTGCCATTTGTTGTGCTCGTTCAGAGAGTAGCCACCGCCACATCGAGTGTGAGGAGTTCCAGTCGATTATGCAGCATTTGCCTCCATCCGTCTTCTTCGTTGTCATGAAGAATGCGGATACCCGCGACGCCGAGGCGCAGAGTTCGTCTTGGCTGTTTTCGTGATGCGTAGAGTGGGTGAGTCGATACGGCTACCAGATGAATGACCTTGTTTTCGTCACTCCATCACATCACACCTAGCCGGTTGCTGCCATCCAGGAAGGCATCTCCATTCTGATTCAAGCGTACTTCCGCAACAACGATGACGATGTTTCTCTTCATCACTTTACTGAGGTCTAGGAGTCCACCTCCATCAGCTACCACGACTTTTCCGTCTTCCTTCGCGAGCAGCCCAATTTCCGGGACTATTTCCGCGTCCCCCACACCCCCCAGATTTGACTCCTAGACCATCATGGTGTTCGCCAATCCTACGGGCAACACGCCTACCCCCGCGTCCAGCGTGTACCTGTCCACCACCCAGCCGACCTACACGCCCGCCTCGGACAGCTACAACACCATGCCATTCGACATCGTCGATCCTGAGGTGTACCGCTCGCGCCACGAGCGCTCCATCGCGAAGCTGGGCCACCCGGAGAAGTGGCAGGGCTACGCGCGCGCGTACTGGTGCATCGTGTGCAACTACTGCCACAAGGAGGTGCGGTTTTGCTGCATGTGCCAGGGCGAGCTGAAGCCGGTGGAGAAGGCGGCCAACGACGGCGTGTGCCGTCTGCAGTGTACGGAGTGCCATCGTGTGGTGACGATGCGATTCTGCTCGGCGTGCGGGCACCAGTTCGAGCCGAAGGTGGTGGATGCGCGCATGGAGATTCCGGGCGTGAACGTACTCGAATTGTGGGGGCGTGAGGGATAGACGGAAGTGAAGGAGTACTCGGGCGAGCTGTTCCAGGTGGCTCGGTTCAACTCGCTCGCGCGGTGCTTCGCGCGCATTCACAACAACTTCCTGTACGTGTTCAACACGCCATCTGCTGAGACGCCGTCTGACGTGTGCTTCTTGGAGAAGGCGACGGTGCGCAAGTGGGTGTGATTGCGGGCATTGAGGGCAGAAACAACGGCGACCCGAAGAGCTCGCGTCACTTCGGCTTCGTGATCCAGTTCCCCGCAGCGTATGACAAGGAGTTTTTCTGCGCGACGGAGGAGGAGCAGAGCCAGTGGATGAAGGCGATCACGGACGTGTCGGGCGTGCGGCGCATCGAGGACTACTACGATATTCGGGAGAAGATCGGCGAGGGCCGTTTCGCGGAGGTGTATCGTGTATGCGAAAAGTGGGGGCGTGAGGGGTAGTGTGTGAACAAGAAGACGGGCAAGGACTACGCGGTGAAGGTAATCAACAAGACGAAGCTGACGGAGGTGAGTGTGGGTGTGTGCGATGAGACGCAGAAGGAGTCGGAACTGATCCACACGGAGATCGCGATTCTGTCGCTGGTGCAGCACAAGAACATCGTGATGTTGATGGAGACCTTCGAGACGGCGACGGTGGGTGTGGGCGTGGCGCGTGAGGCGCAGGCGATGTACATCGTGATGGAACTGCTGCGTGGCGGCGAGCTGTACACGAACATCTGCGGGCGAGCCATCCTGACGGAGGAGGAGGCGTTCCGCATCATCTACCCACTGACGGAGTGTCTGGCCTATCTCCATTCGATGGGTATCATTCATCGGGACATCAAGGTGGGAGTGAGCGAGTGGTGTGAGCGGCAGCCGGAGAACATCCTGTGCAACAAGAACCTGTTCGACGTGAAGATCGGCGACTTCGGTTTCTCGAAGCTGGTGTTCCCGAAAGAGAAGCTGGACTATCCATGCGGCACGCTGAACTACATCGGTGCCTGTGGTGATGGTGTGTGAGGCGTAGCGCCGGAGGTGATCTCGAAGCAAGGCTACACGACGAAGGCGGACATGTGGTCGCTGGGCATCATCTTCTATCTGCTGTGAGCGATGGGCGTGGGCGTGATGCACAGACTGCGCGGGCGGCTGCCGTTCGACGGGCAGTCGAAGCGCGAGGTGATCGAGCAGGTGACGAAGAAGACGCCCGACTACAACAACAAGGCGTTCCTGCGGCTGTCGGAGAACGTGCGAGATGCGTGTGGGCGTGAGGCGTAGTGTCGAAACGCGATCCAGGGGCTGCTGCAGAAGGACCCAGACATGCGCTTGTCTGCGGAGGATTTGCTGCATCACCCGTGGTTTGATGATATGAAGGCGAAGCTGAAGGAGGAGGAGAGTCAGGAGCTGGCCGCAGAAGTGAACGGAGTTGTGTTGGAGGAGATGAAGAGTGAGGAAGTGAAGGAGGAAGAGAAGAGTGAAGAGAGTGTGAAGGAAGAAGAGAAGAAGAGTGAGGAGAGTGTGAAGGAAGAAGAGAAGAAGAGTGAAGAGAGTGTGAAGGAGGAAGAGAAGAGTGAGGAGGGTGTGAAGGAGGAAGAGGAGAGTGAGGAAGTGAAGGAAGAAGAGAAGAGTGAGGAAGTGAAGGAAGAAGAGAAGAGCACAGAAGAAGCAAAGGAAGAGAAGAGCACAGAAGAAGCAAAGGAAGAGAAAAACAACACAGAAGAAGAGGAGAAAGGAACAACAAAAGAAAACAAGGAACAAAAACAGGAAGAAAAAGACAAACGAACGGAGGAGAATAGGGTACAGAACACTGCAAACTCCCAATCTCCTGCTCAAACGGAGCCGTAGCGTGCCATCTGCTGACGGTTTGTTCAACAAACGATGCATTACAAATCCCGCATGCTTTGAATGTTCTCCTTTATGTGCTGTTTCACACTCTCCGGAATCGAATTCTCCCCCTTGCAGGACCGCTCGATCTCGCCACGCACCGTCTCATTCGCAACCCAACTCTCCGGAATGGGCAAGGGAAAGCACCACACATTCCTACAGTCACATTCGCACATAACATGCTACACGCCTTGCCTCATTTGAACCTTGGCCCCCAACTTCCGCATCCAGTGAATCACAGGCGCATTCGCAGGATTCACCACAGCGTACAGCATGCGCACTCCCGCATTGTACGCGACCTACACTCAACGATCTTCCGAACCCATACGGCAGACAAATAGTAGAGCAGACAGGAACCAATCGTGTTGCAATGGTAGGGATCCGCCACAATGGCAGCCCACTCAGCCCACTCGGGGTTGTCAATCTCACGAATGATTCGAGCCGTCGCGACGGTCCGCCACTCCCCATTCTCCACCACTTCACAACTGACAGCTAAATGATCAAACAAATCGACGTTCGTCAAGTAGTCCAAGAGGTTGCTGCTCACAGAGTCGATTTGACGGTTAAAACGGAAGTGGAGACTCTTCCTCGAAATCATCCCCCTCTGAATTGCTACGAGTCACTCAGTATGCGTACACCCACTGTCTTCCAAACGCGCTCGCTGGACGGGGAATAAGGGAACGAAAAGGCAGTCAATCATCGAATTCTTCCCTGTACGGAAACTATGCAGTAAGAAACGGGAAAAGAGAGATACTAAGCACAATAGGAAGGAACCATTTGGATCAGTTGCGATTCCAGTTCTTCCAGTGGTGGCAAGCTTGGATCCTGGCCCCACTTCTTGTGGCGATACTGATTCCACACCTTGGACAAGGGGGTGCGAGTAAGCTCGCGTAAGAAGGATGTATCACTCTCCCTGTTGTCCGTATCCTCGTCTGCCAGCATCTGGTGTGCGTCGTTGCTCGTATCCTGTGAAGAAATGCAATCCATGATCCTCTCACGGATGCCCTTGCGATAGCCAGAGGAGGGCGTCGTTGATGACATAGACATTGAAGAACCCTTTGAAGAGGAGTGGGAAAAGAGTAATGGAAAACGACTCTTGCAAGGTGGATAAAACGACCCGCGGTATGATTTTCTTTGTCTGCGAATGGGAGCTTCCGAGAGACCGGTTTTCTTTCTCCTCTGCATCATTGTGCTGTTCGCATGTTTCCAGCTCTATACATTCCTCGGCGTGAATCACAGCTTCACGAAACTGATCGTTGCTCCGTGGTTGAGCTGTAATCCGTAGAGGCAGTCGATGAACGAGGATAAAGTGGTGAGCAACTCGTTTGTCAATCGAGAAGTGCGTCTTTCTCTTCACCATTCACCTACTAGGCTTCAAAGGATGTGCAAAATACTGTAGTGAATACGAAAGTGCAATCAGCTCTGAATGGGGCTTCTTCTGCAAAGAGTACCGATTCTCCTATTCGCACGATTGGAGCATCTCCAGTACAGTCGATGAGCGAGACAAAAGGCGGAAAGGAGTACCACTATCCTGGGAATCGCAGGACTGCCTTGGTGATTGTGGCATACAACCGGCCGCAGTACCTGAAGAGAACCTTCGACTCGCTGATCAATACGCTGGCGTCCCCGCAAAACGCGGTGAAGGTGGATATTGTGCTGAGTCAGGATGGCTTTTTGTCTGTCCTGGACGGCGTTGTGGAGGAATCGAGGAAGAGAATCAGTGCTGCTCTTCCCTCCTTCTCATTCCGTCACATCCATCACAAGCAGGTGTTCGCTTCGCGCTCTCGTCAAATATAGGAGAATCTCCCAGGAGACAGCGGCTACCACAAGCTGTCCCGCCACTTTGGTTGGTTCCTGAATGAGATGTTCATCACCGATCAGTACGACCAAGTCATCATTCTCGAAGTCTTCACCCAAGCAACTCCTCACCCACAGGACGACCTCGAAATCGCTCCCGACTTCTTCGAGTACTTCGACGCCACTTCACCACTTCTGTGGGCCGATTCCTCTCTCTTCTGCGTCAGCGCCTGGAACGACAACGGCCAAGCCGACCATGTCTCCGACGCAGGTACCTCCTCCTCCTCCTCCTCACGCCAGAGCGTCTCTATCGTAGCGACTTCTTCCCCGGCCTGGGCTGGATGCTCACGCGCACGCTCTGGCAGGAGCTGGGTGCCAGCTGGCCGCCGGCGTACTGGGACGACTGGCTGCGCCATCCCGACCGACGACAGGGCCGCGCGTGCATCCGACCTGAGGTGAGTGTGAATGGAGTGGGTGATGAACAGGTGTCGCGGTCCTACACCTTCGGCGAGAAGGGGACGAGCAATGCGCAGTAGGCAGAGGAGGGCGGTGTGAGAGAAAGGTTCTTTGGACAGTTTTTGAGGGGCATCAAGAAGAATGACCGATTTGTGGAATTCACGAAAAAGGACCTGAGCTATCTTCTGAAGGAGAATTTCGACTCCTTGTGGCTGAAGGCGATCGAAGAAGCGCGGCTGGTCACGAGCCTCGATGCGATTCCCTCGTCGTCCTCCACTGCCTACAAGATGTATTATGAGTCCGTGCTTGTGGGTGGAATAAGCAGTAGTTTTAGCAGCGGGCCGGCGGCGTTTAGGCGAATTGCGCGTGCATTGGGCATTATGGAGGACGAGAAGGCAGGTGTGTTCCGGACAGCGTACATGGGTGTTGTTGCTGTGAAGTACCGTGGAAGCCAGCTGTATTTGGTTCCTCGAGAAGGTCCGTCCTTCCGTTACAATTCGTAGTGTGTTGTGTTTCTTGCAATCATCTGATGACGGAACGCATTCATTAAGAAGAGCGAGTTGCACTGGAAGGTCACCCCATAATCGGGGCGATTTCGTTTCAGTTATTGCAAGTTTTAAAAAACACTATATCGGAGAATGTTCCTTTGCGCGGAAGACTATGAAATCAAAGAGGAGTTAGGCAGTGTGTAGAAAAAGGAGAAGAAGGTTGATGGATAGAAATGGCTGTCGGAAGGTGAAAGCACTGAACACAAAGACCAACCGGTACTCAGTGATAACTATAGTGCCTGAAGCACTGATCGATGATCGTCTGGTCTCCGATTACGAGATTCTCAGGAACTGCAATAGTCCCTTCCTTCTCCCATACGAAGGAATGATGCCAAATGGAACGGATGTATGGGTATGACCCCCGATGTGTTTTGAAGGCATAGATCGCAATGGAGTACAATCCACTGGATTCTCTCTCCAAGCTGATGGCAAAAGGATTGCGATTCACTGAGGAGGAGCTACTGGATATTACAGTCGATCTCCTGTTCGCAATGATCTATCTCCACAACGAGAACATCATTCATCGTGTAAGCGGTGGTGAAAGCCATGATCGCCCAGGACATCAAGCCAGAGAACATGCAGATCACGGAGAATGGAACGGCTATACTCGGCAGCTCGGGTCTGGCTGCAGCAGTGGAGACTGCTGATGCTATCCGAAGCACTGTGATTGGGACGAACGCGTACATGGCTCCGGAAGTATTCAACGGGGAAATGACATGCAAGAGTGACGTGTATTCGTTGGGCATATCCCTGATTGAGCTGGCAGATGGAAAGAAGCCGTATGATGGTTTGAGCTACTTCCAAGTGCGGTCAGAAGAAGGGAGTCAAGCGTAGCTCATGAACAAACTGAGCACAGACGAGCCACCCTCCCTCTCCTCCAAGTGGTCGTCTGAGCTCGTGGATTTCGTGAGCAAGTGCTTGGTGAAGGATGTGAAGGAGCGATGGAGTGTGGAACAACTGATGGATGTGAGTTCTTTCACCAGAGAATGACGACTAGCACCCCTTCGTGAAGGAGCGGGTGGAGAGAATCCGGAACAAGAAGAGCTCGGACGTGCTGATGCGTGTGGTGCAACGCGCTGCGGAGTTGCCTGCGGAGCCGGTCCACGAGCCAGTCATTGGTGTTGTGAAAAGCAGCAAAGGGATGAAGCGACTCCAGAAGGATGTGGAGGAAGTGATTGTCAAGGACAGAGTGTGCAACAGTAGGATTGTTCAGGAATGGGACCTCTCCATCTATTCCCTGTTGAAGAAGCTGACTGTGGGGAAGGAGTGCTTTCAGTTTGTGAAGAACCTGGTTGTTGCGGGATTGAATGAGCTGATGACAGTGGTTATCGGCAGCGGGTGCTTCAAAGCAAGTGGAGGTTTGTTTGAGATGAGAGATTGTGAGAAGCTGGAGAGTGTGACGATTGGAGACGGGAGCTTTGTGAGTGTGAAATGGGTGGTGTTTGAGAGTGAGTGTTGGAGTCAGGTGGTGATGGACTAGACTTGCCTTCCTTGAAAGTGCTTACACTGGGGCAGGAAGTGTTTGCAGAAGGGAAGAAACTGGTGATGAGGAGTCGAGGCGTTGAGGCGATGTGAAGAGTAGACTTGGCGGAGCTTGAGACACTCACGGCAGGAAAGGATGCACTGCGGGACGCAACGATGGCTGATTTGACCGATATGCCGAAGTTGGAGACGTGCCAATTGAGCCACTGCTTCCAGTGTGTACAAGTGGTGCGGCTGAGGAATGCGGGGAAGATGGAGGCGATCAAGGAACTGAAGGACGTCGCTGACAGGATGAAGAAAGGGGGCATGACAGCCACGTTTGTACTCGGCGAGATGGAGAGGCTTGAGGAGGAGGAGGAGAAGAGGGAGGAAATGGACGCAAACGCGAGCACAAGCCTTCACATTGCAAGTATGAAGGACTTGGAGAGCGCTGACCGCCTTGTGGGAACGATCGTCGTTGACTCGGATTGCTGCAATTCAGAAGAGCTGAAGAGTCTTGACTTGACCAAGCTACAGAACCTGAGGGAACTGCACGTAGGAGACGACTGCTTCAAGCATGTGGAGACTGTGGTGATCGACGGACTGAAGTATCTGGAGATTGTTGTCGTCGGAGAATGCAGTTTCAGGAAGGAGGAAATGATCACGAATCAGCCGACGTGTCGCAGTTTGCACCTGATCAACTGCGACAGTCTGAAAGACTTGACGATTGGCGCCTTCTCCTTTTCTGACTACTCCGTGTTTGAGATTGACCACGTCCCTTCGCTGGAGAGTCTCGAGATTGGAGACCTGAACGAAGAGAGCTACAACTTCCACAACGCCGATTTGGTCCTGCGAAGTGGGTTTCAGCGGGTGGAATGAGGAGCAGGCATGCTGAGTCTAAAGAGCATCCTGCTGGGGAATCACGCCTTCTGTTGGTGTAGTGTTGCTCAGCTTGTCAGTGAGTGGTGAAAAGGCTGTGTGATGGACTAGGCATGCCCGAACTGACCACCATTCGGCTCGGACTGGGCGCGTGCAGTTACAAGTTGAACAGTTTTCCCTCCAAGCTGAAGATGAAGGGTGAGGGCGAGAGAGTGGCTTCACAAGTAGCGCTGCCCAAGCTTTCTGAGTTTATCATGAAGACAGGAGAGTCGGATGATTCGTCTTATCCTTCCCAGACCGTGATTGCGGGTGCCTTGCTCATGGAGAGGTTGATGGATAGAGACCCTGTGCAGTGTAGCCGTTGTTTCTCCTTCTCACAGCAATGAAGATGGAGGTGAAATATGCTTAACCGCAATTCGCCAGAATTGTCCTCTTTGTTCCTACCAAACGAATTGAACAAACTGAGCAAGCGATCGTTTCCGCATTCCCCATTTCATTTCCACCTCCACTTGAGCAGTTTCCTCCTTTCCGTTTGCTTGAGCAGGCGCTTCACTCTCCACCTGAACCGGTTCCTTCTTCACTTCCGCCTGATTCGACTCCTCGCTTGCCTCCTCCTTCTCCTCCTCATACATGGACTTCTTTCCGATCACAGCGACCGTGCCCCACGTGGACACGTACCCGATCAACCCGAGATACGCGAAGAACTCCATGATGGTGCCCATCAGCGCCACGTAGGGAATGGGCATCTTCATGGTGGTGGTGAGCCACGGGAACACGAAGGTTTGCGCGGTGCAGGTGAAGATGCTCTGAACGATGATTAGCGTGCTGCGGGTTAGGAGAGAAACACGACATCACGAATAGACGATGGAGGGCGTGTTGAAGGTGTCCGACAGGTAGATACCGTAGCGCGACTCGATGGCGTTCGACGTCCAGCGCACGCAGAAGTCGAAGCAGAAGCACAGCATCATCGTGCCGGACACGTGGGCCTTCACCTTCTTCAGCGGCTTCTCCGCCTTCTTCTCCACCACCTGCTCACCTGCCGCTCCGTTCTTCTTCGCTTCACGCCGCTGCAGCACCAGCGGATTCGACTCCTTCAGGAAGAAGATGGCGAGCACCAGGGCAATGCCCGAAGTGATTCCGGCCATATACAGCGGGAAGTGGTTGTTGACCAGCGCCAAGACACCGCCAATGGCAGGACCGACGATATAGGCAGCAGTTCCGCAGGCATTCAATCGCGACAAGTAGGTGCTGCGATCTTCGGCGGGGATCATATCGGCGATAACCCTGCGATAAAAGGAAGAGAATGCGCATACGCCTGGACAATAACCATAGAACCCGCGAACAAGCCAGTCAGCGATCTCCAAATGATCAGAGGCCACATGCTATTCGACATGGCCTGGAAGAGGGAGCCTACGGCATCATAAGGAATGGAAAGGCATACCGAAGCAGGAACCGAACAGAGAAAGCAGCAGGAATGGTATACGACCGTAGCTATCGCTTCCGGGACCCATGAACATCAGACCTGACAATCACCGCCCTTTCACACAATCACTAATCATTTGGAACACTGCGTAAGAACTAAAGAGAATGCCCTCCTGCATACTGGTAGAATGCAACTCCCTCACCAAGAACGGGAGAATGGGAACGATTAGCGCATAGTTCAGCGAGTCCATGAAGAAGGTGATGAACGAAAACACGATGATCCTCTTATGCTCGCTTGATAGAGTCACTCTTCACAACGCTAGCTGTAATGCACTTACAATAGGGTTACAATCTCTATTCTCGAGTTGCAATGGGAGGAGAACTGTCGAGCGAGAATTGGAGAGCCAGAGTTCATCTTTAACAATTCTGAAGGACACAAACCCTAGAACAGCTTGCTAGATGAAGTGAGAATGCAATCAACCTTCTACAACCTTCATTTCTGTCTCTACTCGTTGAATAGACAATTCAAGTGGAATCAACACATTTCAAACACAGAATGAATCAATAATATGATCCTCTTGCTACATGAATGATCTGCCTTGCTAATTCGTCCTCATTTCCAACAAACAGACAATAACTAGAAACGGCGTCGGTACACCCTAGCCTACTTCAGAGGATCGAACAAGCCATCCTTCTTATCGCCCTTGCTTCTCTTACGAATGGGATTCTTGTCACCCTTCCGTACCCACACAATGACAACAGCTACAATGCAAAGAACAACGAAACCCGTAAGGACGATGGACAGCAATTCCACCTTCCTCACTCGCAGCACGGGACGCTCGTAGAACCGCAGATCGAAGTCCTTCGCGAACCACGAGGCGTAGGTGCCGTTAAGCACCTGATAGAACGGAGTGAGGGAGTCGCTCACCCTCTGAAGCGTGCCAGGCGCCTCTTTGGACCGCGCCGTGACGCGGACCCAGAAGGCGCTGACAACCAACTCGTCGTCGAACTGCATCGCCACATCCTTCATCCTCCACACATCCACCTCGCTCGCTTGGACGCCATGCACACTTGCGAACGCCGCCTTGATCACCGTCGACGCGTTCTTCGCCTTTCCCACGTCCGTCTTCGTAAGCGCGAAGGACACGTCCACGTAGGCAAAGCCTCTCGGCGGGTTGTTCGACCGGCACTCGTGCTTGTCGTTCCTGCTCCACGTGGGCTTGCCGTCCTCCAAGCGGCACTCGCGGTACATGTCGCCAATGAACCCGTCGGGGCACGGGGCGGAGGACACGCCGCCGGGCATCACGCCGGGGAAGCCATCGCGCATGATGCAGTAGTTGACGGAGGAAGCGATGAGATCAACGGCCAGCAGCGACATGCGCTTGCGCTCGCAGTCGCAATCCACCACCTCGAACTTGTACTGCGAGAAGGACTGCAGATGGTTCATCATCATGAACTCCTTGCGGCCGCCCTCGTCGAACAGCACGGGACTCTTGTGGGCGAAGACCTCCGTCCAGTGGAAGCCGTCGTCGGAGCCCGACAGGCGAATGAACGTGGGGTTGCACTCGAGAAGCGAGGTGCCCTTCTGGAGCGCCAGACGGTTCACCCACTCGTTGCGGCCGTAGTTGAAGGCGTAGACGCTCCACACGGGGACGGAGCTGCTCGTCCAGCTCCGCTCGGTCTGGCTGCTCCACGCGGACACCGACGCCTCCTTCAGCTTGTTGAAGTAGAAGGGCTCCGTGATGGCTCCGTTGTACACGCGCGACACCCACGAGCCCTCGATCGGGTTGACATAACCGCGGAACTGCAGCTCGCCGCTGGTGCTCGCGTGGCGGTGGATCTCGACGGCCAGGACGTTCTTTCCCTCCTTCAGATAGTAGCCCGGCGCGGAGAAGGGGTAGATGAAGTAGTCGTCGAAGCTGGCGATGGCCAGCGTCTTGGCGTCCACACTGCCGGAGGGCATGTTCTTGCGGACCACCTCGTTGCCGTTGAGGTAGGCGACGATGCCGTCCTTGCACCAGATGCCAAACTCCACCACCGCGTAGGTGCCCGCGTCCTGCAGCGAGAAGGCGTACCGCGCGTACATCGCGTTCTGCTTCCACACGCCGTGGGTCTTGCCCAGCCCCGTCTCCGGCCACGTGTCGTCCTTATAGTCCAGCAGGTTCCACATCCGCCCGGGGAAGGCGTCCGCGCGGAACTTCCAGCTGAGCTGCGCGTAGCCCGACGTCAGCGTGAAGTTGCCCACCTTCTGCGTGGCCGTGGTGTTGGTGCCGCGCTCGAACGAGAACTCTTCCACCAGCCGCTCGTTGTCGTTGAGCACCTTCAGGTAGGAGCCCTTGGGCCAGGCGTAGGGGCCATTCATCACCACGACGAAGAAGCCCTTCTCCACGCATAGCGTGTCCTTGTATAGGGTCTTCTCGACCTTCGCGTCGCGGTGGATCAGCAGATTCTCGCTGCTGATCGCGTCGCGGTAGAGATCATACGAGGGGCCGCCGATGAAGGAGCTGATGAAGAACGCCATGTTCAGATTCGACTTGCCCTCTTCGTTGCAGTCCTTCAGATGCACCGTCAGCGTGGCGCTGACCTGGTTCTTGCGTCCAACGGCCGTGATGGTGTAGACGATCTTCTCGTCGCCGCGCAGGTAGCCGTAGATCGTCGGGTTGCTCAAATCCATCTTGAAGTCGGAGCCGAGGGAAGGCGTTACAGTGATGGAGGTGTAGCACACGTCCGGCACGATCGACACGGGCGAGATCTCGATGCCTCTGTACGCCACCAGCTCACTCGTCGACAGCGACACGCGAGAGAGCGGAAGGGGGTCGGCGGAGAACACCTCGGTCTTGTTGTAGGGCAGCTTGCCCGAAGCGTCGAACACGAATAGCGTCGGCCAGTGCATGTCGGAGTAGGCCAGGTGGACAAGGCAGCCGTCCTTCACGGGGCACGAGTACTCCAGCTGGAGGAGGCTCTCTGGAGGCATGCAGATGTGGGACACGCGTCGTTGCAGCGAGAGGGAGCAGTCGCTCAGAACGGCGTAGCCCTCCTTGTCGTACTTGCCCATCGTGCACTGCGCGATGTGGCCGCTCTTCGTCACCCGCACGTTGAGACTGGAAGATCTCACGTCCACGTCCATCATGGCGTTCGTCCACACCGTGCCATTCTTGTACTTTCCCTTGCACTGCGTGGGCTCTGCTGCGAGCCATGAAGATGCGTTCTCATTGAGATTCTCGTTGAGATTCTCGTTGAGATTCTCGTTGAGATTCTCATTGAGATTCTTGTTGAGATTCTCGTTAAAACCCTCCTTGAAACTCTTCTTGGAACCCTCCTTGAGATCCTCGCTTGCAGGCTTCAAGATAGAGAAGCGGATGGTGGTAGTGAGGTCTCCCGCTTCCGATACACACGAGATGTCATAGGATGCCTCCGGATGCTCAGCGGAGGGTGTTCCTCTAATGACTCCGCTGGTCGGGTCGATCGCCAGCCCAGCGGGAAGAGAAGGCGAGGCGTGGTAATTGGCGCATTTGCTGACACCTTGCAGCAGAGGCGTGTTGGAAGCAATCGCGACGCCCTGCGTGTACCGACTGACCTTGTGCGTGTAGGAAAGCGAATCAGAGGGGACGTGGAAGAAACTGCTGGGCGGGATCTCCTGCCACGCGTCCTTGGGAGGAAGCCACTCCAGTTGAAGCCTCTTCTTGTCGTCCACCAGGAAGAAGATGCGGATCTTGACGTAGCCAATCGAAGTGATGCTCAAATCCACCTCGCTCGAGCGGTAGTCGTCGCAGACGTCAAAGCCGTAGTCCTCCTCCAGAAGGTTGTACCAGTGGTCCACGAGGAGCCGGTCGCCCGACCACAGGCGGCAGGCGCCGGCGCAGCCCAGGCGCAGTCTCCAGGTGCCGATCTCTGAGAAGAAGAGGTACCCCTTCCACTCCACGTAATCCACCGACCCGTACGGGACGGGCAGCTCGCTCGGGAAGGCGATATGGGTGTCGACTCTCTCCTCCAACAGAATCCGGTTCGATTCGAGAACGCGAGGCAGCTTGCAGATCTCCAGAGAGGACTGCTGCGCCGCGTACTCGAAGTAGCTCGCCTCCACGCCCGGCTGAGGCGATGCGTCAATGTGAATATGGATACGAGTGGAGGACGCTCCATTCGCCGCAGAGGCCACCACGCTGTAGTCGGCGTCCACGGGCTCCAACGGTCTGCCGCGGATCTCTCCGGTGGTCGGGTTGAAGTACAGGCCTGGCGGGAGCGAGGGCGAGATGAACCAGGAGTCTGCCGTGCCGGCTGCCAGCGAGGGACGGTAGAGCATGTCGCCTCGCACAACACCGCGAATGGGTGGGTAGGAAAGGAAGGCAGGTCCGTAGCCGCCGATGAACATGAGCGAAGTGTCGATGACCCTCTTCTCCGTCGGCATATCCTGGGGCGAAAAGGAAATGGTCAGCATGCCACCGCCGAAGACCTGCAGGTATCTCACAAGCAGGTAGTGATAGCCCTCCTTCAGCAGCATCGTTCTGTGCGCCGGCCCGTTCGCTCCGGAAGAGTCGGAGGAGGATTGCATCCATTTGTCCACCGTGAGATCGAGGTTCGTGTCCCCGTCGATTTCGAAAATGTAGTAGCCCGTGACGGGGGCGTAGAAGAAACCCACGAAGGTCGATGCGTAGAAGAAGAAGAAACGGTTGTCCAACCCTCTCCACGGAAACACCATCGCTCCGACATAGTGGTTGTTGAAATCGAACTTCGACTCGCGCTGGCAGTACGTCGGGTTGTTCTGAGAGAAGTACTCGCCGGAGGGGATGGAGGAGAACTCGTCAAGCCAGTGGCACGATGTGAAGCCGCGCTCCGTCATCTCGCGGCTCTCCTTCACCACGATTTGGATGGACGTTTCGATCGAATCCACGGAATTCGTTCCGGTCACAGTGTACGTCGTTTTACTGGAAGAAGCATCGGAAAAGACACCCATGATCATACCGGTTTCATTATGGAACAGAACGCCTTTCGGCAGAGGAGGACGAATCGAATAGCTCGTCAGATAGGCGTTCGATCGGGGTTGCAGCGGGACAAGTGGAACTCCAACGAATTGAACCGTGTAGTCCAACCCATAGCTCAAATACGTCGCCTTTCCAATCACACCCAGATGGAATTCGCACGAGAACGAACCGTCAGATACGAGGAACTTGGTCAATCCAATGGGATGCAGGGCAACTCCAGACACGGTGATATTTGTGGTCTTACGGATTGTCGTCAATTCGTAAGCTAAACCGCTCGGCAGAGTGGGACTAATGAGGGGATGGGAGTTGTAGGAAATGGAGCAGGTCAAAGCGTTCATTTCCACACCAACAGTCGCTACGGCACTGTTCGTGTTGCATTTGCATTGTCCAGCCGCAAATGCAACAGAAAGAATACAGGCAATGAAACACAGGCGTAATCGATAGAACTTGTTATAATGAGAGGATACCATGAAATGGGAAATCAAAAAACCACAAGATGCTATAGGATTGCACGGAGAATGACCGCCACTATCAAAAACGGGTCGTTTTGTGGCATCTGCAACTTGGTGTCATGTCCTTTGAATGAGTTGTTTTGCTTCATCTACTGTCACTTTTGCATTAAAGGAAGCTTACTGTAGGTGCTAATTACCTGGGTTTCTGTTATAACACAATTCGACTATTACCAATGCAGGTGCTACTATAATTATCGAAAACAACATATCGTACATTTCCGCTTTTAAAAAGCGGGACATTCCATGCTGATGAACTCCCTTTGTTCTGTTCCATTTAGAGGGAAGGCATCAGGTCAGAAGTGTCAGGACAGTGGATTGTCATTGAATCAGAGACATCAAGCGCCGATCGCTTTCTTCAGAAGAGATTTCGTCGATGGTGCTGTCGAAGATGAAGCAAATTGCGGATGCGTATCTGGGCAAGGAAGTGAAGAACGCGGTGATCACGGTGCACGCATACTTCAACGACTCGCAGCGTCAGGCGACGAAGGACGCTGGTGTGATTGCTGGACTGAACGTGATGCGTATCATCAACGAGCCGACGGCTGCTGCTATTGCGTACGGTCTGGACCAGAAGGGCGGTGAGAAGAACATTCTGATCTTCGATCTGGGCGGCGGTACCTTCGATGTGTCGCTGCTGTCGATCGAGGACGGCATCTTCGAGGTGAGAACGACACGCATCTGGGCGGCGAGGACTTCGATAACCGGATGGTGGAGTACTTCTGCACGGAGTTCCAGCGCAAGTTCCGCAAGGACCTGACGACGTCGCAGCGTGCGTTGCGTCGTCTGCGCACGGCGTGCGAGCGTGCGAAGAGAACGCTGTCGAGCAGCACGCAGGCGACGATCGAGATCGACTCGCTGTTCGAGGGCATCGACTTCAACTCGCAGATCACGCGTGCGCGTTTCGAGGAGCTGAACATGGACTACTTCCGGAAGACGATGGCGCCGGTGGAGAAGGTGCTGCGCGACGCGAAGCTGTCGAAGAGCGAGGTGGACGAGGTGGTGCTGGTGGGCGGCTCGTCGCGTATTCCGAAGGTGCAGAAGCTGCTGCAGGAGTTCTTCAACGGGA
>OIWT01001596.1_pt1 | contig 26396 bp, 43 predicted proteins | sample 1587701 | NCBI WGS metagenome assembly OIWT01 (sample SAMEA3888904, study PRJEB22519) | human gut metagenome | biome: human gut; feature: human-associated habitat; material: faeces | place: Denmark | collected 2009 | reverse complement strand
GCGGGGGACCTTGCCTCCGGTACTCTTACGAGCAGTCTGCTTGGTACGAGCCATTCTTAGTTTTTATTTGGATGTGGGAAGGAATTGGGAGGGAAGGAGGAAACGGTGGGTGTTTGTCATTGTGGTTTGTTTTCCCAGAAGTTATGGAGATAGTTATGAGAGAGGATGAGATGAACCGTTATGACGAACAAATGAAACGCCCGAACGGAAACAAAAATCGCCCACTCTTCATCTGCAATGCCCATCTTTAGTATCGATTTCAAGTGGCTGTACAAGAGAAATAAGCATAAAACAAACGCGAAAAACACAATCAAATCCACTGTTGATCCAATTCACTCCAATCCCTCCAGTAATCAACACATCACAGTACTGAATCACCACCATTCCCACAGAAAGTACATCAACCCCTTTCAGTAATCCATGTTTCATGCCTTTTGCAGGCAGGGGCACAGCTTTTGGAGCATGAATTCAGTGGTACGTGGCGTTTTGCAGCCGCTCGTGTTCCTTTGCGCGATTCTGTCCTCTCTTCTGTTTTCGGACATTCAGACTGAAAGGAGTGCACTGCACATTCGAAACATATACGCAAGTGCAGCAGAATCCGACACTGGAGGCTTTCCATTGTTCGGACACTTCAAACGCAATCGTTTTATCATCATTGCATTCGTTACCCCTAGAATACGACTATTTGAATAGTACGCACAGTACTCCATTCAATCGCTTGTACAACGACTATGCAAACCGCTATGTAAACTATTCAATTCCATTCTCCGTTGCAAGTATGTCCTATGTCAAAACGGGGGATATCAGGGCCTACAACGCCTCCATCGACAAGTCCGACATCCTTCTCATGTTTGGCGCCTCCTCAAACCACGCGACGTACGTCGTTTACTGCATCCTGTCGTTTGTTATCGAGTTTCCCTTTTCTCCCGTTGTTTTCGTCGATTACGGATTGAAACCGAAGGACAGCTGCTACCTGCTGAATACGTACCGTGTTGTCAACCGAATTTGGGCCAAATTCAAGTCGTCGGCTGCCCTCTACCATCGCATCTACAACTGGAGTGCTTTCCCGGACTGGATGCAGATGAACGCCTTGAACCACGGCGGCTACACGTGGAAGCCCATCGCTATCGCGGACGTGTTTGCCCAGTGGAAGGCAGTGGTGATGTGGAACGATGCCGGCTCCTATTTCAGCACCAACGTGCCCAGAGCGCTCACTGTGTTCCGAAGGGATGGAGTCTACATCCCCGAGGACTTCTCTTCCTTTGAACAGCAGGTTCACACGGCGTCGTATCGCTTCTTGATGAAGCACGGATTTGCAAGACCCTTCAACTACAGCGTCAAAATGGGAAGAGCCTGCTTCATGCTGTTCGATTACCGTAACACGATCTGCCGCAAGAACATCATGCTGCCATGGGTGCAATGCGCGTACACGCGACAATGCATGACGCTGGTCGGCGTGAACAAGACCTACCACCTTCCCGAGCAGGGAGTGCTGAGCCTCATCATGATGAACAACAACAAGAGCGCATTCACTACCATCCACTTCCGTCCCTACAATTCGCATGACCCACCCGGGCTCGATAACAAGTATATTCGAGGCGCTCTTGAGTCGATACGCACACGCGCCAACATTCATGCCACTGTGAAAACCCTGTATTCCTGTTGACGTTTCCTTTTGTTTCTTCCACAAATCCCATCGATCCTCTCTGTTCACACAAACAGGCAAACAGAAAACAAAAATCGCCTACACCTCTATCCACCAATCATCCAAACCCTCTCAAATCCACTCCCATATTTCTTTTAACTCGAATCAACATGTCTGGTCGTGGAAAGGGAGGAAAGGGTCTTGGAAAGGGAGGCGCGAAGAGACATCGCAAGGTGATGCGCGATAACATTCTGGGCATCACGAAGCCCGCTATCCGCCGTCTGGCTAGAAGAGGCGGTGTGAAGCGTATCTCGGGTCTGATCTACGACGAAACCCGCTCTGTGCTGAAGACGTTCCTGGACGGCGTGGTGCGCGACGCTGTCACCTACACGGAGCACGCGAAGAGAAAGACCGTGACGGCCATGGATGTGGTGTACGCTCTGAAGAGACAGGGCAGAACCCTCTACGGTTACGGCTACTAAACCGGTGTTTGTCAATACCTTGTCTGCCTGTTTGTTCAACAAAGAGAAAGCAACACTAAAGCGACCAACAACGGATGACTCCCGACGAGTATCCGCCCACCACCGACTTGCCATCCATAGCCAGAGAAACGCACTCGTCGTTTGACGCAAACCTCCTTTCCACGCGGTAATCGCCCATGCTCCAAACGAGAATGCTCTTGTCGCTCGCTGCCGAAACCAGCTACGACTCACGGCAAGCGTCCGTTCCCACGGTCTTCCCATCCGACGACAGCAGCAGCCGATTCACTCTCTCCGTGTGTGCCGTCAACTCCCCTACCAGCTCCCCCGAATCCACCTTCCACACGCGGATGCGCGCGTCACTGCCGCCCGTGAGCAGCAGCCCCTGGGAGAAGCCATGACCCATCACCACCGTGTTGATGGCGCTACGCTCACAGCCACGCCCCACGCCTACCCGTTGTGCGCGTCCTCCTCGCACCACAGCAGCTCCAGCTCGCCGCCCTCCAGCGCAAACACATTCACGCGGTAGTCCGAACCGCCCGTCGCCACGAGCACTCGCCCGTTGACCGTGGCGGCGGCCACTGCGAGAGCCGCCCCGATGTGCGCAGAGTGTGTGGCGAGCGGTAAGGAGGAGATGAGATGGGAGGGAAGAACGGGGTGCGAAGGAAGTGAGTACACCTCAACGGAGCCCTGAGAGGTGAGCGGAGCGTAGAAGGACAACATCGCTGGTGGCTGTGACAAGGAGGTTGTGAGAGGGAAGCACGGCGAGGTCGGTGATGCGCGAGGCTGCTCCGCGGAACTGGTAGGCCTGGAGATGAGGGGGAGAGAGAGGAAAAACGAGATGCAGGGGGAAGGAGGAGTCTTCAAGCAGCAGCATGTATGTCGAATAGTCGTTGGCCCCGACGAGCAGCGCGTCGTCCAGCTAGGATGAATGGGGAGGAGGAGAGCAACGGAAGACACACAGGTGAGAGCAGAAGGAAGAGAGCGAGAGTCGAGAAGGGAAGCGTCTTGTGAGAAGACGTGGAGTGTAGTGTCTTTGGAAACGGAAACGAGATGGGATGCCTAGAGTGAAGAGAGAGGGAGAGAAGAACGAGGAAGCACAGACCCGTGACAGCGGCTTCGTGCGAGGAGAAGGAGGAGAGAAGCACGAGGTGGAAAGGAGAGGTAATGGAATAGACGAGGAGACGCGAGGATGTGGTGACGGCGATGCGAGAGGAAGATGAGGAGGCGGAGAGAATCCCACAGCTCTGCTCATCATCAAGAACCACTGGACAAACATCGCTCACAGTGACGGCGTCGACGCACTCGTCCTCGCACGTCACGTCCTCCTCCTCCTCGAAGAGCACGCCACGCAATAACAACTCCACACTCACCTCGTCTCTCTTCGGCTTCTCCTTCTGCTCCACACGAAACACACGCAACACGCCATCGTTGCATCCCGTCAGCAAGAGCTCGCCGCCAAGACACGTCGACAAAAAGGTCACTTCCCCGCGGTGCACGCTGTTTCTCATCGCTCCTCACCACACCCACCTCTTGGGAGCAGAACAGCGCAGCTCGCGCAGATAGGACCGGCTTGTCACGTCCCACAGGCGAATGGAGTGATCGCGTCCTCCAGAAAACAGGACGTTTTCGTCCGGCGACAGAGCGAGACTCGTGACGTCGCCGACGTGTCCGTCGAGCGAGCCCTCGTCGGCGAGGCCGTGGGAGTGGATGGAACAGAGGTGGATGCTGCGATCGTGACCGGCGAGGAAGAGAAGGCGGTGCTTCTGAGGGTGAGAGAGAGGGCGTGTGCGGACGGGAGAGTAGAGAAGTGTGGTGATGGTGCCCTTGGCGACGGAGGCTTTGTGGAGGAGTGAATAGCTGGGCGTGAGAGAGGAATGAGGAATGAACGAGGAGGCGTCGAACAGGAGAACCGATCCATCGGAACACCCAGCGCACAGTAACTTCCCGTTTTCTACCCAGCACAGACTGTGGAGAGCAGTGCCCGTTAATGAATCGGAGCGAGGTCTATTGGGGAAGGATTGCTGGATATCCGACTTTATATGCATGGCTAGAGTACAGGAGGGGATGTCCCACACAAAGAGTCCATCATCACCGCAGGAGACGATCGTGGGCGCGTGCGGATGAAACAGAACACTGTACACTCTGCAGTGATGTGATCCAAAGCACTTGCAGCGTTGGACACAGTTCGCTTCGGTTATGGAAACCAAAACCAGCGCATTACTCCCATTCACATAACAGAGCCTATGAATAAAGCCCAATTCGAGTATCTGCATGTCCTGTTTGTCATTCCACGCAACCGGAGTGAGCTTCTGCATCCCGATTTCGTACAACGGCTAGTTGCATAACACCACTCCCAAATACAAGGGTACTTGCTCACTCGATGGAATGACCGAATCATCTTCACAAGAGAGCAAAACGGTTTCGTAATCCTAGGGTAACACGAAACAGCGAGTGCGTACTTCTGGAATGATGTCATGAAGCGATGGAGTCCTCTTGATACGCAGCATCCCTTCCAACAAACCAGAAACAGGGGAACAAAGCAATATTGACTCTTTCCCGACCAGAACGAATCCTTTCTGGGCGTGGATTGCTGAACATTCGATCGAACCCGAGAAAACGGCCCGATTTCTGGCGTTTCTTTCTTCTTTGACAGTTACTTCTCTTGTGCAAACCATTCTGTGATGTCTCGTGAATACGATGGGCGCACCACCACGTTTTCCCCCGAGGGAAGACTGTACCAGGTGGAATACGCGATGGAGGCCATCAACAACGCTGCGTGCGCGATCGGCGTTCTGACGAAGGAGGGAGTGGTATTCGGAATCGAAAAGAAAATGATTAGCAAATTATTGGCCAAGGTTGGCGATAGTGAGAAGGTGTACCCCATTGATGATCATATTATGTGTGCGATTGCCGGACTGACGTCGGACGCGAATATCCTGCTCCAGAACGCGAGAAAGGACGCCCAGGACTATCTTTACAAATACGGCCAGCCGAAGCCTGTGGAGGAGCTGGTGGAATACATCTGCCGCGTGAAGCACTCGTACACGCAGGTCGGCGGTCTCAGACCCTTCGGCGTGTCGTTCCTCTTCGCGGGCTGGGACAAGGAGAGCGGCTACCAGCTCTATCACAGCGACCCCAGCGGCAACTACAGCGGGTGGAGAGCGCACGCCATCGGGTCCAACAGCACCGTAGTCGCTCGTTGCGGGGGTGAGGCGTAGCTTGCTCGCGACATGCTGAAGAAGGAGTTCAAGGAGGACATGACGCTCGAGGAGGCGATGATCCTGGAGGCCCGCATCCTCTTCAAAACGATGGACGTCAACGAGCTGTCCACGGACCGCATGGAGTTCAGCGTCCTATATAGGTAAGTTGTAGAGGGGAGTGACGAGCGTAGAATGGATAATGGCAAGATCAAGCAGCATGTCCTGACAAAGGAGGAAACACAGGCCCTCTTCGATAAAATACCCAAGGATAGTCTTCGTAAGGAGTAAACGCTTGTTTGTTTGATTCGTCATCACCTCCTGAGACGGGCTCTCCTGCCTTGACAACATCAACATCCATCCACAAGTGATAGAGAAAGGCATCACACGATGCGAGTGGTGCATCGACCATAGAATTCCTTTTATCCCTCACATAATCCATGGGTATTATCGAGAAGATAAAAGAAATCGGTAGGCGCATTTTGGAGAGGTGAATGCTCACGCTTGTAGAGGCCGAGATGGCTCGAACCCAGAAGAACAAGGCCACTGAATTCCACTTCGGTGTGATGAAGGCTCGTCTTGCAAAGCTCCGTTCTGAGGTTGGGCCTTGTGTTAGGCGTTTCCCATGTAGCTTCTGGAGCCGACGGGAGGAAGTGGCGGCGCGAGCAAGGGAGACGGGTTCGATGTCGCTCGTGTCGGCGATGCCCGCGTGGCTCTGATCGGCTTTCCTTCTGTAGGAAAGTCTTCGCTGCTGAAGTAGGGCGTTTGCGGAGGGCGTTCCGTGCTAGTCACCTCACGGATACCAAGTCGGAGGAGGCTGCGTACGAATTCACAACCCTTACCTGCATTCCCGGAAACATCTACTACAAGGGGTGCCGCATCCAGATGCTCGATCTTCCCGGTATCATCGAGGGTGCCGCCTACGGCCGTGGTCGTGGTCGTCAGGTCATCGCCGTGGCCAAGTCCGCGGACCTGATTCTGATGGTGCTGGATGCCGGCAAGGAGGAGGAGAAGAACCACCGCGAGATTCTGGAGCGCGAGCTGGAGACCGTGGGATTGCGTCTGAACAAGGAGCCGCCTCGCATCTACTTCAAGGTAAAGAACGCCGGCGGCATCAAGTTCAACGCGACGGTGCCGCTGACGCGCCTGGGCGACGATCCGTACGACACCGTGTACAAGATTCTCCACGAGGTTGGCAAATGTGTTCGCTGTAATGCATAGTACCGCATCCACAACGCGGAGGTGATCTTCCGTGACGACTACGGAGTGGACGAGCTGATCGATGTGGTGGAGGGCAATCGCAAGTACGTGAAGTGCCTGTACGTGTACAACAAGATCGACACGGTGAGCATCGAGGACGTCGACCGCCTTGCCAGACTGCCCTACAGCACCGTCTGCTCCATCCGCATGAATCTCAATGTCGACACGGTGTTGGAGCTGATCTGGGAGTACATGGGTCTGCTGCGTATCTACACCAAGAAGCGAGGCGAGGCGCCGTCGTTCTCGGAGCCGGTGGTGCTGAGCAAGTACCGTAACGGCCTGACGGTGGAGGGCGCCGTTTCGCAGATTTCGCTGGAGCTGCTGGACAAGTTCAGCTACGCGCTGGTGTGGGGCACGAGCACGAAGTACAGTCCGCAGCACTGTGGACTGGCGCACATTCTGGAGGACGAGGATGTGCTGCAGATCGTGAAGAAGACGGTGAACCAGGAGAAGCATGACAAGAACTACTCGCAGCAGTGCCAGGCCGTGTACGATAAGTATAAGAAGAAGAAGAAGTCCGCCAAGAGCAGCTGAGGTAGCGCGGATTGTTCGTTCCAACAAGCTCTTTGTTGCACTCATTCGCTGTGTTCCAAGGGCGAATCGAACTGCGTTTCGATGATTGCGTGTTTCTTGGGATAACGCCTCTCTTTATTCGGCATTGCGCTCCACGGGTGTAGGTGATTCGATCGAAGGAGGTTGGCGGTTTGGAATGTTCGAGAAGCATTCCATGGACTGGAGAAAGCCATATTTGAGTTTTGCGAGGGATGAACTGTCTCAAGAGAGACTTTTCGATAAACGACGACATGCCAGAACCTTCCAAGAGACAGCGAAGGGACATTTCCTCTTTCTGTAGCGGCGAGCCTGACAGGCCGTTCGAGAACAAGCGGATATGCTCTCCTGCGCTTTCTCAGAGCCAAGTGGTGTGCCCTATGGCTTTGCTCCCGTCTTTGCTTATGAAGTACTACAACATTCAGGGACTCTCTTTTGAGCGCTACCTCAACGAGATGGATTAGTTCTTTTATTCTTGTACCCTATTGATCGCGACTGTTTGCTTCAAACACACCATCACTTTTGTTTCACGCCCGTGTTCAGGAACTTCTCCTCGGACAGAACCTTGCTTCCCTGCGCCACGGTAATCGTCTTGATGACGGGCTTCTCCATCACTCCGGCCACGCACGGGTTCACCACAATCCCGTCCACCGCCAGGTCCTTCCCGTTCCCAGGCAGCGGGTAGTAGTCGGTGTACGTCGTCTTCCCTCCCACCACCAACACCTTCTTGATCACGTACCCAAACAGCCCGAAAACGGTCGTCTCCACGCCCACCTCCTTCCCCACCATCACCTTCTTCTTGTCGCGCACCACCCACTCGGTGCCGTTGAGCGTCACCTTCAGCGTGTCCTTGCCCGTGATCGGTAGAACCTGCCACGGCACGCTCACGCCACTCTTGGTCGGCTTCACCGTCACGCTCTTCTTCATCTGCACACACGTCAGACAGTCCACGACGCTCACGTGGTTCTGACCCACCACCGCAAACCCGTTCACCCATTGCGTGCGCAGACAGGCCAAAAAGTCAACAAACAGGGTGCCCACACCGTGGTAGCGGTACACGTACTCCTTCTCGTGCTTCTCGCGCCGCGCCTGGCCCATGTAGTGCACGAAGTTGTTCTCCTTCATCTCCACGATCGTCACCAGCTCCTCCTTCGCGCCCTTCGCACGCTCCACCACGCGGTAGATGCGCCCGTCCGCGCGGTACTCCACCCGCCGATGCTCCACCCCATGCCCGTACAGAATGGCGCAGCGCACCTGGCCGAAGCGGTCATAACGCACGTACCACCCATCGCGCATGCCGTTGTCGTAGTGCACGCGACACTCCACCGGACTGCCCGGCATGTCGTAGAAGCACACGAAGTCGCCGTGGCGCTCGCCGCTGCGGTAGTACCCGCGGATCTTCGGCCGCTGGCGCTTCTCGTCGAAGAACTCCTCGTACGGGCCCTCCTTCTGGAAGTCGGCATAGTGGATGAAGCCACGCATGCGCTTGGTCAGCGTGTCGTAGATGGGGAAGGTGCCCGTGCCCGTGGGGTTCAGGTAGGTGAAGGTGCTCTCGCGGATGTCCAGGTAGTCCGGCTGCTCTGCCGCCCGCAGCACCGACTCCGTCGAGGGGATCAGGCTCAGGTCCAGCGGTTCGGATGGTGCAGGTTGCAGCGTCTGCAGCGTTTGGGTGGGTTGAACCGTCTGCGCGGGCTGTACGCTCTGAACGGGTTGTGCGGGTTGTGCGGGTTTTGGGGTGAGCACGGGTTGTACAGGTTGTGCGGGTTGTACAGGTTGTACAGGTTGTACAGGTTGTACGGGTTCGGGTTTTGGAGCGAGCACGCGGCGAGGGCGGAGAGCGGAGGACTTTCGGCGCAGCGACGTGGGCTGCACGGGCTGCACCACAGGCTGCACCACAGACTGCGCCACGGGCTGTGCCGCCTGGGCTGGCGCGGGCTTCACGGACGGCTGCGTCGCAGGCTGCATCACAGGTGCCACGGGCTTGACCACAGGTGCCACAGGCTTGGGAGCAGGTGCCACGGGCTGTGCGGGCTGTACAGGCTGTACGGGCTTGGAGGCGGGCTGCGCGAGAGTCACGGGCTTCAGCGCAGGCTGTGGCTTGGGCTGTGGCTGTGGCTGTGGCTTGGGCGGGATGAGCGTGGCGTGCATGGTGGCGGCGTAGACCGTCTGCTGGTGGCGCTGCACCATGCAGCACTCGCTGTCCGAGGACTCCGACTCCGACTCCGACTCCGACTCCGACTCTGCCGTGATGGGTGCTACAGGTGCCACAGGCGTAGTGACAGGCGTAGTGATAGGTGCCACAGGAAGCGTGACAGGCACCACATCGGGCAGGGTGGCTTTGAGCATGGGCTGCTGCACCACTGAACGCGCGATCTCGCTCCACGCATGGTCCTTCCCCGGCAGAATGGCACTCTTGTTCGACACACAGAAACAGTCCCGATTTTTGTCACACGCCCCCACACCGAGCACTCTTAGCGAATGGCACACACGCCCGTTCTCCAGCTCGTACGCCATGGGAACCTCCTTCTCCGCCAGGCACAGACACCCCTCCTGCAGGTACAGCTGGGCGATCAGAGCGGCTCCGCAGGCCACCGTGTTCTCCATGTTCAGAGAGGAGTTGACCTTGTGAAAAGTGAAGGAGGTTGCCGGGGGAATCAAAGGATATCGAAACTGACGAGGCGGCGCGGAGACAGCGCTCGAGGTGCTCGCGCACGCAGGAGAGACGCATGGCGCAGCCGACAATCTCGCAGCTCGTCAGTGCTTCTCGCTTCAGGAGGGGAGATTGCAAGATGTGCATCACCAACTCGTCGAACTGGCCCAGGAGGTTTTCGCCCCCTTTCCTGCCGCTCCACACGTCCTCCACGTCCTCCTTCGATAATTCGACGTCCACGAAATCATCATCGGAATTCAGGTCCTCGATCTCTACCGACGCTTCCGTGATACTGCCGCTCGCGAACGTGCATTTCACCTTATCGGCCGCGTTCAGGAACTGGTACTCCATTTTCTGGAGCATTTTCGGCGACAGCCCGTCCAGTGACTTCTCTTCCAAATACAGCTTCTTGATGTGCTTGCAGAGCGAGCTCGAGAAGTCCTGACCGCCGAGCATGATGTAGCGCGATTCCAGTATTTCCATCGAATTCTGTGCATCACAAGAATCACCCAGACACGCACCTTCTCGTAGCGAACAACCGTGCAGGTGGTCGCAACACTTCCCATGTCAACGAAGAGAACAACGCGGGACTGGGAATCGAAATTGCCCACGCGATTACCGTTATAGCCGTAGTCTACGGCAACGGCCACGTTATCTCGCACAAAACACGCCTCGCCAAGGTTCTTGCAGTCCAGAGCCATTTGAATGCCCTTGATGTGGGACTCGCTGTAGTAACTTGGAATCTAGTGTGAAGGGGATGGATAGTGACTACTGAGACCAAGAAACCCGAGACCTTGCTGGCGTAGGTCGACGCAATCTGCGTGATGTTATCGTACAATTTCACCTCGTCGGAGGCGATATAAAAGGCATATTCCAGTATCAGAGACAGGAGCGCCTCCACATCAAATTGCGTTCCAGCGAGCGTGATGTAAGCGTGCTCGGCTCCCTTCAGTGTTGCGTTCTCGCAAACCTTCTTATCCGCAATGAGCTGTCGCAAATCCTTGATAAGATCGTTGTTTCCCACCAGTCTCTTGAAATGGTTCGCGACTGTCGCACGATCCGAATTGATCTAGGCATCATGATATCTTCATACAGTAGACGTTGATTACACCATGACCGCTCACTAACAAGCATCCGCGTTTCAGTACAAGAGAAACACTACAACTAACTACCAAAAATGAGTCGCAACGGGGAGAAGGTCTTCTGATAGTCGTTCACAATCACGTCGGAAGAGGATACAACACCCTTGAGTTTACTCTCTTTCCAACGGGCAATCCGCATGGAGGCATCGCCCAAATCGATTGCAAAGACAGTCGGCATGATTCTTGCAGTTTCTGCTGCTTTTCTTCACAACGGAAATGAAACCAAAATACCCTCGATTTCAGGAGCGGAGTCAAAACAAACAACCAAGCGGTATTGAAGGATAACGAGCTTGTCATCTCTGCAGCCAAACAGAATACAGTCATCGAGGAGAATCGGATTTGAAAAAATCGCGCCGCTGCAGGAATACACCGCATCTGCCTTTCCGTCCGCGACGCAATACACGCTCCCAGAAGAAGAACACACGATATACATTCCCCTCCCCATCTGAAGTGGGGACATTAGCATCGCCTTGCCACATCGCACTCGCTCCATCACAGCATTCGTCGTCAAATCCACTCGGAGCACCTCTCCCTCCGTCGTCGTCAGTACAGCCTCCGTCGTCGTCAGTACAGCCTCCGTCGTCGTCAGTACAGCCTCCGTCGTCGACACAACCAACGGTTTCGCGTACACCAGTCCCTTGACATCCAGCATTGCCTCCTTCAATATCATGTTCTCCAGATTCAGAAGCAGCTTCTTTCCCTTCACCGTAACCATCATGATCTCGCCTCCCACGGCCACCGGCTCCGCAAACACGGGTTCGCCCACATCCCACCTTCGCAGCTCCTCCACACGTCCCGCCCTCAGCTGAACAACGACGACGGTGGAGTTGATGGAAGCGCACACGACCACTACACTCCCGTCTGTCGCTTGCTCCACCCACGGAGCCGCGTGGCAGTTCACGCCCAGGAAGGCTGAGCCGAGCAGGCGTTTCGCTTCCAGATCGAAGAAGTACACGCGACCACTGTACGTGCAGAGAACGCCGGTAGTACCTGCGATGCCCATGCGTGCTCTGATTTCTCCAGCCACCTGGTGTTTCTGAACGGCTTGGGAGTGCATGTCAATGAACAGCACGTAACCACTGTACGCTCCCACCACCAGCGTCTTGTCCGCATAGACGGCCAGCGACTTCTCCACGCGCTCCTGCAGTGCCATGGCGAAGTCTTCCTTCACAGCGTGCGTGCTGGGGTCCAGCGTGATCTTCTTCAGCACGCCGCCGTGGCAGCAGCAGCAGGCCGAGTGGGAGGCGACCCTCACACAGTCACAGTCAACGCACCGCCGGAAGGGAATGCAGGTCACTTCCGTCCAGGTGGAGGGAGTTGCTGTTGTGACTATTGTTGTGGGTGGTGTGGGTGTGGGTGTGATGGTGGGAGTGGGTGAAGGGTGGTGGATGAAGTGCCAGAGCGATGTGGGAGTGGGGTGGGAATACAGGTCGGCTAGTGAGCAGGAGAGGATTCCGACGTGGTGCAAGGATTCGAGGAGGACGAGCGCCTTCAGAGAGTCGCCGCCGACGAGAAAGAAGTCGTCCTGCGGCCCGATGCTGTGAGACAACACCTCCTCGAAGAGATGGAGAAGAGTAGTGAGAGAGAGGGGTGTAGTGGGTGAGTGTTGAAGCAGTGAGTGTGATGATGAGTGTGATGACGATTGTGATGGTGATGATGGGTGTGACTGTGATTGTGATGATGACTGTGATTGTGATGATGATGATGATGGTGATGATTGCAACGACACACCCCTCATCTCCTTAGACGGCGGTGGAACAGAAAAGAAGGCGGCAACACGCTTCTGCGACACCTTCTGCGTGGAGCTGAGCGAGCAGCATCGGAGCACATACGGCAGCCGGAACTGCGGCTGGAGCTCGCTGATCCACCGCCGCACCGCCTCCTCTGTCACATCAGGACCCGTGCTGCACAGCACGCCCACGTCAGAATCCTCCAGCGCGCACACCCACGCCTGCACCACCCACGGACAGGCCTCGAACACACGCCGGATCTGATCGCACCCACTCTTCTGCCTAGCACCTTCACCACCGCACTCTCGGCGGAGCGGCCCGTGACAGTCAGAACGCCCTTCTCTTCACAGCAGCAATCCCCCGTGGCGAACTCGCGCAGCGGCTTCTCATCACTCCACAGCCCCGCGCACAGGATGCGGCCGCGCACCACCAGCTGACCCGCGTCAATGGCGTACTCACAGCCCGCGAGAGGCCGACCCACCGGTACGACGGGCTCGGGCGTCTGAGTGGGACAGTCGTAGAAGAAACAGTCACCGGAGGTCTCGGAGGCTAGAATGAAGAGGAGGAGATGTCAAGACCACCGTAGACGTTGGTAAAGTGAGCGTGGGGCAGGAAGCCGCGAAGGCGGTGGAGCGTGTGGGAGTGAAGGAGCTCGCCGGAGAGGTGGACGAGAAGGGGCGTGGCGAGTGGGCCGTGGTGGGAGAGAGAGAGAAGGAAGCTGGGCGTGCAGCGCAGCAGAGAGATACGCTGCGTTTGGAGGAGAGAGAAGGCGTGGTCGGGCGTGCAGGCGAGCCAGGGGAGGTGGGAGAAGAGAGCGTCCAGCAGACACGTCACACAGTCGATGAAGTGCGTGGCGGCGAAGGAGGCGATGGAGGTGACGGCGTGCTGGGCGAGGAAAGCGCGCATCCACTGCCAGCGGGTGAGGATTCCCGCGGGGGAGTGGAAGACGAAGAGGCGGGAGGAAACGGAGCCGCTGGTGCAACTGGGGGTGAGGAGGAGGAGTGGAGGTGACGTGAGGAAGGGAGAGCGAAGGAGGGAAATGTGGTACGGGGAGAGGGAAAGTGGGGGGAGTGGGGGATGTGCGGAGGAGTAGACAAAGTGCGCTGCGGAGTCGATGAGGAGAACTGGGGGTGAGGGAGAGGAGGAGGGAATGCGATTGAGCGGGAGGTCTCTTGTGATGTACTTGGAGTAGAGAACGTCGGTGGTCACGAGGAGAGACACGGGGAGTTGCTTTAGAGAGGCGGAGAGGATGTCCTCCGTGCAAAACGGGTCTATGATGAAGGAAGGGCAGAATGCATGCCGTCGTCAACAGAAAGAAAGCAAATGTCGTTTGCAATACACGTAACCACCCAGGAGACGAATGCAAAGGAATTCTGCACATGAGGGCACAACAAATAATCAAACAGGCAACAGCAGAATCACAATGTGAGATGAATCGATCTGAAATGCAGAAAGCATATCCTCGTTCTCCCTCTGCTGCTTCAACAAATCTGCATAGGTGTATTCAATAACATCCTCTGGCTGAACATCTGTGCATGAGAGAAAGGATAAATGAGGACAATCAACAACAGCGATCGATTCTGCTTGTTTTGTTAGCGATTGCAGAAGCAACTCCTTCAGAGAATCCATTTTCAAGAGGAAATGCGGTCCAACTCAACAATAGGCAATGACAGGAATCCGTCCCCCAAAGTTGCAGAACGGTGATAGGAAGTGGAGTACGAGCAAAATCGGCAGTCCGAACGGAAAAACAACTCCCTCTTGGGACAGCGATTACCGGAATAGTGGGGATCCCACATCAGTTCCACAGTACCTCCTTGCTCAGAAAAGAACATCCTGTTCGGAAAGAAGCATAGAATGGTAAGATCTGTCCATACCAACATAATGCCTAGTCCTGCGCTAATTGCACCTGCAGTACACGCTCATGAGCCTCTTCTCACCCCACTAGATCCTGATGGAGACCACACCATCGTGGAGGAGAAGACGCCGGCTCCCGCCGTGAAGCCCTTCGTCTATCAAGACATCTTCGAGACCGCTGGTCCGGACACCACCAAGTACCGCAAGATCTCGAGCGACTACGTCTCCACCATCGAGGTTGACGGCAAGAAGATTCTGAAGGTGGCTCCCGAGGGTCTGACGTATTCCTTTCCTGTATGCACTCATATCCAGCTTCCTCGCCGAGACCTGCATGAGAGAGGTGTCCCACTTCCTCCGTACCGCGCATCTGGAGAAGCTCGCCCAGATCATGAGAGATCCTGAGGCCTCTGACAACGATCGCTACGTGGCCATGAACTTTTTGAAGAACGCCACCATTGCCGCTGAAGGAGTGCTTCCCTCCTGCCAGGATACAGGAACGGCCATCATCATGGGCAAGAAGGGCCAGTACGTGTGGACGGACGAGCACGACGCCGAGTCGCTCTCTCGCGGCGTGTACAACGCGTACACCAAGCTGAATCTGCGCTACTCCCAGAATGCTCCGCTGACGATGTACGAGGAGGTGAACACGAAGACGAACCTGCCCGCGCAGATCGATCTGTACTCCATTCCGGGCAACGCCTACAAGTTCATGTTCATGGCCAAGGGCGGCGGCTCTGCCAACAAGTCCTACCTGTTCCAGGAGACGAAGGCTCTGCTTAACCCGGGTAACTCATCGATTCAGTGCTAATCGGTAGACAAGCTGATGCCGTTCATCGAGGCGAAGATCAAGTCGCTCGGCACGGCGGCGTGCCCTCCGTACCACCTGGCGATCGTGATCGGCGGCACGTCTGCGGAGTCCAACCTGAAGACAGTGAAGCTGGCGTCGGCGAAGTACCTGGAGAACCTGCACACGAGTGGCAACGAGTACGGCCGCGCCTTCCGCGACCTGGAGATGGAGGCGAAGGTGCTGGAGATGACGCGCAAGATGGGCATCGGCGCGCAGTTCGGCGGCAAGTACTTCTGCCACGACGTGCGCGTGATCCGCCTGCCGCGGTGTGTGCGAGCGTGAGGTGTGACGCGTAGCCACGGCGCCTCCTGCCCGTTCGGCATCGGCGTGTCCTGCTCGGCGGACCGCCAGGTGGGTGTGGGTGCGGGCTGTGAAGCGTAGTGCTTCGCCAAGATCACGGAGGAGGGTCTGTTCGTGGAGGAGCTCGAGCACAATCCGGGTCGCTTCCTGGAGAAGTACAACCAGCAGCAGACGGACAAGGCGGTGAAGATCGACCTGAACCGCCCGATGAAGGAGATCCTGGCGACGATCAGTAAGTACCCCGTGAAGACGCGCTTCAGCCTGACGGGCCCGATCATCGTGGGCCGCGACATCGCGCACGCCAAGATCAAGGAGAGAATCGACCGTGGCGAGCCCATGCCTCAGTACATGAAGGACCACATCATCTACTACGCCGGTCCCGCCAAGACGCCCAAGGGCTACGCGTCGGGTGCGGCAATGATGGAGGCGTGAGGCGTAGGTTCCTTCGGTCCTACCACTGCTGGCAGAATGGACCCGTACCTGGACCCGTTCATGAAGCTGGGCGGCTCGATGATCTCGCTGGCGAAGGGCAACCGCTCGCAGCAGGTGACGGACGCCTGCAAGAAGTACGGCGGCTTCTACCTGGGCTCCATCGGCGGTCCGGCGGCCGTGCTGGCGAAGGAGAACATCAAGAAGGTGGAGTGCCTGGAGTACCCCGAGCTGGGCATGGAGGCCATCTGGAAGATCGACGTGGTGGACTTCCCCGCGTTCCTGCTGGTGGACGACAAGGGCAACAACTTCTTCGACGGACTGCTGTAGCCTGTTTGTTCCAGACCGTGTGCAACAAAGAGAACACAAAGGACGCATGAGATTGGCCACCTTTCCGCACTTGGGGCAGCAGTAGTCCACGGACTAGTCATAAGGAGGGGGAGAAGTGAAGCACCTTCTTGGCAAGGGCGCGGCGAGTTTCCTCGCTCGTCTCGATAAAGCTGATGCCTCTCCTCGCATCGGTGTAATCCTCCATGAACACCTGGATCATCTGCACCATGGTTTCGACTAGTTGTGAGCAGAACAGAAGGCCACGACTGGTAATGGCGGGTTGCCACGACTCGTTGTGGTAGCCCGAAATGGACAGGCAGATCTTTTGGTTAATCGTGTATCTTCCGTTTTCCTATTCGTTAGCATCAAAAACCGCACGCACCGTCAAGAAATAGAAATCGGGTGCAGAAAAGGGGAAGTTTGGGGGGAGGACGATCTTTCCGTGGTACAGACCTCCCTCAAAAGGCGATTTATCGGGACCGCGAATAGTGAAATGCCATTCCAAGTTATCCTCCTACGCGCATGATCCACATATGGAGAGTACTACAGAGACGGGGGCATACCAAATGTAGGGATTTGTGCACTTCTTGGAGTTCTCAATCTCCTACAGCGTTATCGTTCCGTGTGCATGGCGTACCCTTTGCAAACGCTTTGCCATCTTTGCCTGCAGTGCCGGGGACGACATGGTCTTCTTCTTTGAGCTTGTTTTGAGCTGCGTTCATTTGCCGCGGTTTTCGGGACACTCGACTCGTTAACTGAGCGCCATGCATAGAAGCCATGAGAGCAAGTGGGTTCAACAAACCGTGCAGTACGAAAAGAAAAGGGCAGTGGAAGGGAATGATACAATTAGTGGATTTCCATCAAGAAGTCGAAGATATCCGTGTTCTTGATCGTGTCAAGGATCGACTTCTTGGTGAGGACCAGACGCTCATTATCGTACTCCGCGTACTGCGTGGAGCGGATGGTGATATCCATGATGAACATTTCGCACGCACGCGCGAAAATCACCGGAGTCTCCGCGGAGATCATGCGCACGTCCTGGTCCGACTTCATTATCCTCTTGATTCTCGCAATGGGGAGGTCGTTGTGTTTCTTGAAGTCTTTCTTGTCATCTACGTCGTGAAGGCGAATCCCTCGGGACCCACTCGGATTGGACTGAACGTTGTCCAGCTGCGCCTTCCACATTTTGTCCAGCTCGTCGTCTATGGAATAACGACCGTTTGACATATGGAATGAGAATCAATGCCGTTCTGTTTTCTTGGTTCCCTCGTTAGTTGGGTGTCGCTCCTCATTCTGAAGCATACTGTGAGGTACTGAGAGCGAATTCCCACTCCCTTCCCGAATCATTACAAAACAGGGGTACGCACACACGGAGAAGGGGAGGAGGCAGTGAGCCCGGAAAGGCCGTTCGCCAGTCCCTGAGAACAGTGGAATCCTCCTGTTCTGTTGCCTTGATTATCAACACCTGCGTAACCACTGTGCGCGCACACAACAGTATCCTTTTCCATTCTCGTCGATTGCAGGAACACATAGACATGTCGGAAGCAAATCCGCCAGAGAAGGACGAAAAGCGGCCTTCTTCTCCTGCTGGGAACGATGAAAGCGCCAAGTGAGTCCTTTCCCGCGCATTTAGTTGTAGAGATCCGATAGATACGAACTGCAGCGAAATAGTGACACATCGTTGTGAATGTGTGATCCGTAGCAGACTCCAAAGAAGAATGTGTTGGTGGAACGGCAATCCATGTCCACTTCAAACGAGGAGAGATTGTCCGGTTTGGCCGCATCTGCGTGACTGATGTGTAGAAGTCTCCCCTTCCCTCCTGAAAGGGCGAATGCGTTGTTTCTCTATTGTTCTGTCACAAGTAGCGAAGAGTCCCTACTCCCCCATTCACAACTCCCACAACTCCTACCTGCGGACAACCAGTCTCTTTTCTCCATACAAGCGACCCTCTTCAAAGTCCCCACTTCTCTCGCCTGTTCGCCGTATCTCCCCTCACATCCACTCACATCCAGGAATCGACCCTGACCCGTTCTCCCTCGTGTACCATGAAGTCTCGGCATTCCATCAGTTTCACAACTAGTATATGCCCGTCGAGAAGATGCCCCGCACCACGCGGAAACGCTCGGGTAGGGATTCGGTCCGTTGTGAACGCTAGCCTCGTTGGGGTCCTTCCGGTCTCCCGTGAAGGAGGTGGGTTCCCTTCCCCTCCCCAACGCGCACCTCATCGACCTTCCCTCCACGCGCAAGTGGGCGGAGGACGTGTTGTTGATGGGTAGGACACGCAGTCGCTCGATGGACGTTACGCCGCGTCTGATGCGACGCGAGTCGTCCAACCGTTCGCAGAGCTATCGGTTGCGGATCGTGTTCAACACGTGGGGTGAGAGAAGAGGCGTGAGGATCAGAGTGTCGAAGGACGTGGTGTTCTCGGGGTCGTCGCTGGACGAGTTGAAGGCGACGATCAACGGGTGCTATTTGTATCTGCCGGTGGTGAAGGTGTGCATCGAGCATCCCTCCATGCCCCACACACTCGTCAATATAACGGACATCGACCAGCTCTACGACAATGCGGTGATCGTCCTTGTCCCCTCCTCCCCTCTTTCTTCAAACAAACAGTGGATGTGGTTGTTCTTTCAGTACATCAAATGGCAGATGTGTTCAGCACATCAACAGACACACATTTCAAAACAACAAACACCCCTCTAGGTTACATAAACAGACGCGCGATGCTCACAGACTGTACTTCCCGCCCGGGTTCCTGCCGCTCACACCGCTTCCCCACGCCTACCGGTAGAAGTGCAGGTACGCGCACTCCCTGCCCCGCGCACACTCGCGTCTGAAGCACTCCTTGCACACGCCGTACTTCCAGCACATCACCGACTCGGGCAGGTACTCCACGCTCAGCTCCTTCCCCGCGTAGAAGCGGCCCTGCAGCGCCCGCAGCGCCTTCTCGCCCGCCTCGCGCGTTTCCCACACACAGTAGACATTGCCACGGAGGTGCGGGAGTGTGTTGGAGCTGACGAGAAGGTACAGCAGACGGCCGTACTTCTCCATCTCCGGACACACGTCCTGGAAGAAGGTCGTGAAGTGCTCCTTGATGTCGTCCTCGGAGTACTATGCATTACTTGATGATGATGCACTTGCCTCGAGGTAGGCGCTCAGCGAGTCTTCGCCGCCCACCTCTCCAGGAAGTTGGAACATATTCTAGAATGAGAGAGGAGGAGGACGCATTACGTGAATCAACACACCCCGACTCCGCTTCGGCCACACGTGGATCATCTTGCATCGAGGACCAAAGCGACAGCATCCCGTGCGAAGATAGGACAGGCAATACTCCTTCGCGGGCACTTCGTTGGAAGTGGATGTTGGCGCCTCCTTTTTGGCGTCCTTACGAGGCGCCTCTCGTTTGGCTACTTCCTTGCTACCGCTTAGGGAGGAACGCGAACACTACGCGATTCCCTCGAGATACTCCCTCTCCTTCTCCTCCTTTTCTCTCTTCTCGAACAACAGTTGCTGCTGAAGAGCGTGCGAATAGTTATCCTCCTATACATCAAGTCGCTGCAGCGCACAGACATCCATCATCCGATTTCGCTCCTCCCACAAGCGGGCTTGCTTCTTATGCTCCTCGCTCTCCACCTCTTCTGTATCTTCCGGCTCCTCCCCCTCCTCTTTGACTCCAACCATGCTCTTGCGCAGCTTGTTCCGCTTGTTCTTGATCATCTTCCTCTTCTGCTTTCTATTCAGATTATGCAGCTTTTCTCCCAGTTCTTCTCGAACCTCCTGATATGACGGGAGGGGAGGCTTTTCAGGTTGCAGCTGCGACACCGGGACGTAGTACAACTGCTGCGTTAAGGGCACCGTACTCGACACTGCATATCCAGTCACGGAGGCATATGGAAGAATGCAGTTCATCGATGATGGATATGTGCTGCCACCGCTCGGACTCTGCGCATTGGGTGCATCCATTTCCAGTGAAGGATATGAGGAGGGTGATTGTGAGTAGCCAGCTCAAACACGGGGAGTGTGATTGTTAGAACAGACTTGGATACAGGGAGTGTAAAGAGCATACTCGGACCCAGAGAGGGTGATTGTGAGGAACAAACAGAGCCGGACAGCAACAATAGTCACAATTCCTCGCAGGGCTCCGAAGCATGCTTTGGAGAGTAGCATCCGGACTTCTGCTTCTCTGTTGCCATTACCCAAACACAGGTATCTCTTAGCTCAGGAAAGGATGAGGAGATGATCGTAAGGCACAGGTAGAACTCGTGGTCCGGGATGGACTGTACGGAGGGCTCGATGGGTTGCTTTCCGTAGTACTTTCTCATCAGTACGGTAACCGACAAAGCGGCGATGGCGCGAGAGGACAGTGCACAGGAGGAGCATTCTACGGGTGACGGAGAGAGGGAGGAAGCACTGCTGCACACCACGTCGATGACGGAGTAGGCAAAGGGGAGGAAGGAGTCAAAATGGACGGAGGACAAGTAACGGTGGCAAAGAATGTAGGGGTTTTCGACGGCCAGGGAGGAGGGAGAATTCAACAGCACATACAAGATGCAATAGTCCAGCCACTCCTTCGTGCGGCCGTTCTTCACACATAAAGACTGAAGTACCTTCTAGGGGTGAGCGCGCTGGAGGCGACATTACATAATCACATACGGAGGCGAGGGGCGTGCTCGCGAGGGTACTGGAGCCGACATAAATGGATGAGGATAAATAGAGAGCAATTCTGTAGATAAAAACAGCGTATCTGGGATCGATTCTGACAACTGACAGCAGATGGTCCACAAGCAAATGGGCATGAAAAACACAGGTTCTCGTTTCCACGTTACAGGGAATTCTCTAATGATGACACATCGGCGAATCTACCCACGTGAATCATATCCATGTAAATCATCTCTCTAATGGCATACAGACAGGGCGCTTTCTGCACTGTATTGGGATAATCGGGAGAAATGTGCATATCAGCAGTATTACCGGTTTCTTCGAATTCCATAGCGATAGTCATCATTTCCTCGTTGCGAGGCATCAAGGATTCACTCACAAAGGGGTTCATGGCATTTCTTTTTGATGGACCCTTATTTGTCAAATCTGTCAAACGCAATTGCGATAAGCTCCGTAATCCCCGATTCTTGCATTTATAGAATCGGGACACGTTATTGGCGTTTGATAGCTCGCCGATTTCGAGCTCCCTTGCACTGTAAACGACTACAATTATTTAGAAGTGCATGTGCAGCACTCCAGATGCACTCAGAATCCCATAGAAAATGGATGGGAATCCGTGCTCCTCACAGCCTGAAACGCCTCCAACGAGGTGCTCCACTGTAAATATTTCTTATGACACAGAATGGAGCAGCTCAAGGAAAAGACACCATGTTCCTCTTCTCCGTGCTCTAGATGGAATCCAAATGCATCTCTACACGCATGGCACGGAATACCGCTCAACCACTGTGTTTTCATGAAGTGTCTTTTTGAATGAAACTCCCTCCATCGCTGCGCAAAGGAATACATAGTGGGATCAAATGGGTAATATCTTAGACTGCTCTACAGCCGTACGGCCTCTGGTGGGGGAGGATGAGCAATAGGAGCCTGTACAGCCGGAGCCGACAATTCAGGACGGGCCTCCCGATACGACGGAAGTGCCGATGCTGGAGGACAAAGTGCCGCTGATGGAGTCGAAGATTTGGACGTATCTGCGCGACTACTACAAACGGAATAATGCCGTGTTCAACGCGAATCCGGAGACGCCCACATTTATATCGAACAGCAGCTACATCGCGAGCGTAGGCCCTTGCGCTGCTTTTCGGTCTTATTCGCATAGAGCTACGCGAACGTGATTATCAAGTTCGTGAACGACTGGTTCAAGACTCCTTCGTGCGACAAATCGAAACCTATATATATTGTGGAAGTGGGAGCGGGACAGGGGCGTTTGGGCTTCCTCATCCTGAAGAAGCTGATGTCCATGAAGCAGTACTTCCCCGAAGGCGTCAAGCTTCCGTTCGTGTACGGGCTGCTGCCTTCCGTCACCCGTAGCTACGTCATCACCGACTTCACCTCCGAGTCCATTCTGAAGATGAAGTCGCACAAGTGGTACGCTGACTTCGTGTCGCAGGGCGTTGTGGACTTCGCTGTCGTGGATTGCGAGGACATTCCTTCCGTTGTTTTAGTTTTCCTTCGTAACGCGTAGATCACCCTGGAGGTCTCCAACGTCCACCTCACTGCCGAGACGATTACGAACCCGCTCTTCGTCATCGCCAATTACGTGCTCAGCAGCCTCCGCAACGACGCCATTCGCGTGGAGAACAACGCCCTCCAGCGCGGCCTCCTCTCCGTGTCCTCGCCGCAGGACAACGTCGACGTGCTGAACATCATCCCGCGTCTCCAGTGCGTTCGCCATGCGGACCTCACCGCTAGGTTCACCTGGAACTTCGTGGACATGCCGGAGACCGTCTACAACGACTACGACGAGGACGTGAAGACGCTCATCCAGGAGTATAAAACGACCATCCCGGTACTTTTTACCCCCTGCCCTCACCCGCAGAACGGAACGGTGCTCCTGCCCGTGGTGGCGCTGCGCATGCTGCGCCAGCTCCTTGCGCTCAGCAACAACCGTCTGGTGTTCCTGTCCGGCGACGTGGTACGCATCATCTGCATTCCTCACCCGCAGGGCACGCGCGCGTTGGCGAAGCTGTCGGCGTCTCGCAACCCGTACATCACCACGCACGGCTCCTTCTCCATGCCCGCCAACCTCCACGCGCTCGACTGCTTCGTGAAGGCTCGGGGTGGAACCGTCTTCGCCTCGCCCTACCTCGAGGGCTTCATCGTTGGGGCCCCCCATTTTCCTCATCCTCAGAACTCGGTGTACGTGATGGGTATCGACCCGGCGCTGCTGACGACCACGCGGTGGATGATCCACCATGAGTTCTCCACCTTCACGCCCGAGTCCTTCAACGTCACGCAGAAGTGCCTCAAGGAGGAGAGCAGCCCGTCGCCCTCCGTCGCCGCCGTGATCGCCGTGCTGCGGCTGGCGCACTTCGACACGGACGTGTTCATGCGGTTCAAACAGGTGCTCATCGAGCGAGGTGGGTATGCCGGGTCTGCACCGAGCACCCGCAAGGACATTCTGTACGACCTGGATGCTGTGCGCACGCAGTACTACCCTATCAAGTCCACGGCGGATGTGTGCTTCGAGCTGGCACGCATCCACATGGGCATCAAGGTGGGGATTTGAAAGAAGCGTTAGGGGTAGGAGTACGACAAGGCCATCTCGCTCTTCGCGGATTCCAACGAGAACTGCGCCGATCACCACGTGACGTGGCACAACATGGGCATGTGCTACGAGTATAAGAACGACATCGAGAACGCGAAGCGGTGCTACATGAAGGTGCGCGTGGCGTGCTTGCGTGATGCGTAGTCCTTGGACATCAAGCCGTCCTACCGCGAATCGAAGCTGAAGCTAAGTAAACTCGCAACGGAGATGAAAAGCGACAGCTCCGCAACCCCCAAACCAGTGTCAAGTTGATTCCGCTGTTTGTTAAAGAAGTGCAAGAAAACTCGTTCACCCAATCAAAACGGTGGATTCCCGTTGCGAGAAGAAAGCAGAAATGGAATACTGACCGTGAAACAAATGGCTACAACCGATAAAGACAAGCGAATTGAGGAGCTTGAGGTAGACAACGACCGTTGCGAGTGATGGGGCTAGAAAGAGCTTGCTTCCGAGAAGGAGCACTGCGCAGAGCTGGAGCAGAAGATACTCGAGCTGAAGCAGCGCATTATCGACCTCGTTGGCTGTTGTTTCGCAGAATGATGCTGTAGAGCACGAAGTCGGAGGCAGAGGAGGAGGCGATCACGATGAAGGTAGGATCCTGTGAATGTGGGCTGAGGGGATAGCTCATGCGAAGAATGAATGAGCTGAAGAAGGAAAAGGAGGATCTGATGAAGCAGGTCGACGTGGAGGAGGACCATATCACAAACACCCTGCTCAAGAAGCTCGGGGACGTGGCTCTCTCCCATTCCCCTTATGGCTAGTTACAAAAGGAGAAGGCATCGCTGGAGCAGAAACTGGAGTACGAGCAGGAGTGCATGGTGAACCGTCTGCAGAGACAGATCCAGGCCATCCACCGGGAAAAGAGGTAGGGCGTTCTGTCGGAGTGAGACGCAGCGATCTGAAGGCGCGTCTGCGCGACGATACGAAGGTTCTGCTGCGCACCATTCAGGCCTCCATCGACCTGCTGCAGCAGGCGAGAAGCGCCTCGGCCACGCCCGCTTTGGGGCAGGCGTATGTGTTTTTGCTCATGTTTAGCCCGATCCAGGGGGATGTCAATGCGGAGATGGAGGAGGTGAGCAAGCAGCTGAAGCCCTTCTCCCTGCCCGCGTCGGCCCTGTCCACGCCCGCGCCGTCCTCTGGACACCAGACTCTCTTCCCCCCGTCTCCTCTGCTCACATCGCAAGATGCGCAGGTGAAGATGATTGAGGTGGCTGTGGTTCGCTGCGTGAATGGTAGGGAGAGAAGAAGATGAAGGAACTGCTGACAGTCGTGAATGGCATGGAGAGGACGTTGGACTCGCTCTCTGACCGTTACGAGCCCATTCCGCCGCAGCCAACGTACCTGGGAGGCGTGCCTGTGGACGAGGCGACGGTGCGTCTGCGAACGGGCAGCATCGCGTCGCAGCGGTCAAGATCGAACAGTGTTGCTGGAAAGGAGCGTTCTCGCCATGCCAGTATTAGTGAGTGATTTCAGTTGTTTGTTGACAGATGTCACTTCTTCGCCTCGTCTCTCCCCTCGCTCTTTCAAATGCGTTTCCTCTCTGCTCTCCTGACTGTGTTTTTGCTTTTGACGGGTTTGTGCATGGAAGCCCCATTCCCCGCTGCGCGTGATGGAACCGGAATGGACAGACCGATTTACGAGGAAACGACTCCCAGAAACCTGGATGGGGAGGGATTGAAAGAGCTTGACTTTTATTACTCCGGATCCAACCGCTGTGGTTTCACGGATCCTTCCAGTCTAATTGGATGTGGAGTGCAGCTGTGGATGCAGTGGAGGGAAAAGAAGGAGCTGGATACTGTCTGCTCCATCCTAACTCAGCTGCTCCCATTCCTGCCTGTCACCCAATGCAACCAGAATACTGGGGAAGGCGGTGTGGATTGGATGGACAGGGTGGAGTTTTCCCGATCGGATTCCTGGAGCGTACTGCTGGTGGACCACACGATCGTACTGCCCTTGTTAAAGGTGCTTCCTATCGTGCGGAGCGATATGATGTCTCTTCACATTCACTACGCTTCGAATCGTGTTTCCAGATCGGTGTATGCGTGTGATCATCGCGCCGCTCGTCTTCCAGTGCGTCTTGCGTTCCCAGAGCGACATGGCTACCACAACCGCCTGCTCATTCCAGTGAGTAGCGAATTGAGGAATGCAACGCTCTTTTTGACCTTTCCTCGGGGCAGCTACTATGACGTGGACGAGCTTGCCGATCTTCACAGAATGGGGGAGTTGCCTTCATTTCAATCACTCCCTGCTTCTGTTGATTGCGAATTGCTCTTTGATGACTCGCATCCTTCGTTCCTTCTTCTCTCTGTTCCTTCCAATCAGTCATCTCCCATCACCGTTCCGTTCCACCTACGGACCGTTCTGCCGAGCAATCCAAGTGATACGCAATCCAACAAAACAATCCGCATCCCGTCCATTACCGTTTTCAGTTCATCGAAGGGTTATCGCCGCCTGCCCATCTTCTCGGAGGAAATCACGCTTGCCGTTCCCGTGGGAAGTGCAGAGAGTCCAGCCTTCGTGCTTGCCTTCACGCTCCTCACCGTTGCCATTTCCACTGTGTATCTGCTGGAAGAACTACTGCGCCATTCATCTCCCTCTTGTGACTACGACTGTTTGTTGAAAACAGAGCATTCAATATACCACTCCGCGTAACTGGAAGCTTAATCGAGGTTCGCCATGTTGACGTCCTTCTCCGTGTACTTGCCAGTGGCCTTGCGAC
>OIWT01001595.1_pt1 | contig 26399 bp, 32 predicted proteins | sample 1587701 | NCBI WGS metagenome assembly OIWT01 (sample SAMEA3888904, study PRJEB22519) | human gut metagenome | biome: human gut; feature: human-associated habitat; material: faeces | place: Denmark | collected 2009 | reverse complement strand
GTTGACACGACCCATAGGGGTATCTGGGTTGCTATAATCTAATACTCCGTTGACACGACCCATAGGGGTATCTGGGTTGCTATAATCTAATGCTCCGTTGACACGACCCATAGGGGTATTTGGGTTGCTATAATCTAATGCATTATTAACATTATTAGCAACTGAAGCCACCTTTATGCACATAACAGCTACAGAGACAGCCGCAGCAGTACATGCAGTAAGAAACGCTACTTTTAGAAATGGTTGAATTTTATCATACATAATTCTTACCTCTTAGTAAAATATTTATTAACATGACTTTATTGTAACACAGTTAAGGTTTATTGTCAATATTGTTAACAAAATAATTGCATATATTTTTTAAATGGCAATCGTTACATTTGGGAGAACGGGCCGTGCAAATAGTTCTTCCATGGGCAATTACTCTGTGACAAAAATCAATCATGTCAGGAGGATAAATTAAATTTTTCATTATATTTTCGATTTGAATTGCATTTTTACTGTTATGAAATCCTAACCGTTTAGTAATTCGTATAAAGTGAGTATCCACAATTATTGCGGGGCGATTAAACATTTCTCCTAAAAATAAATTAGCTGTTTTTCGTCCTATTCCGGGAAGTGAAGTAAGGTCACGAAGATTATCTGGTATTTTTCCTTTAAAATTTTTCTTTATAATTTGGCACATATTTACAATATCTTTGGATTTAATTTTATAAAATCCACATGAATAAATATATTTTTCTAATTCTTCTGGTTTTGCACTTGCAAAATCTTCAAGATTTTTAAATTTTGAAAATAGTGCGGGGGTGACTGAATTTACTCTCGCATCGGTGCATTGTGCGGAAAGACGTATGGATATGAGGAATTCAAGTGGAGTGTTGTATATAAGAGAACAGGAAGCAGTTGGGTAAATTTCCTTTAAAATTTTGACAGCTGACTGAGCACGTTCTAAATTTGTCATAATGCGATCTTCCTTTATTAACGTTATGTAATTGAAAGTATATATCAAAGAAAAGTTGTGTCAAATTAATTTATTATTTTAAGTATCACTTCATATATTTAACGGAGGTGATTCTCAATTGAATAAAAGTACGATAATTAGAATGTTGGAATATTGTGGGATGTCTTATATTAATCATCAGCCGTGTGTAGATGATGAAGAAATTATATTCATAAATGATAAAAAGACAGATGTTCAATGTTTTGTAAGAATTTTTAAAGATACGATGACTATTGCATTCCGTGGTTCGGATTCACTAAAAGATTGGAAAGTAGATTCAAAATTTTGGAAAACTGAAGTCCCATACAATAATTACTCATCTAAAATAAGAGTACACTCAGGTTTTATAAGTACATACAAATCTCAAAATGTTCGTGGAAAAATACATAAGATTGTATCAGACAGAATCAAAAAGATTTATGTTACGGGTCATTCTTACGGAGCTGCACTTGCAATTTTATGTGCAGTGGATTTGGAGTATAATTTTCCTGATAAAAGTTATGAAGTGGTAGTTTTTGGTTGCCCAAGAGTGGGAAACAGTGCATTTAAAAAATCGTATAACTTGAGAATTTTTAAAACTTTGAGAGTTGAAAATAAAAATGATATCGTTCCGAAAGTTCCGTTTGCTTTTTTGGGATATAGGCATGTAGGTGCAAAAATGACTATCGGAAAGAACAATTTTTTAAGGCCGTTTTCAATGAAAAAACATAGTCTACAGGAGTATTATTCAAGTATATGGGATGTTTAAGAATTTTTCTGTTACTTTTGTGTTTAGTAACATTAGTGTGCGTGATTTTCGGAATGGGATTTATATTATTTTTTGTGTTAAAATTAATGTTTTGTTGCTTTTTCCCAATATTGTCTAAATGCGGATTCATTTTTATTGTTTTGGGGGTAATAATATTTTTTATTTTTGATCTCGTCAGGTAAATATTGCTGATTTACTATGTGATTTTCATAATTGTGAGGGTATAAATATTTTTTGAGATGTAAGGTATCCGTGTTGGAACTATCACAATGAATATTTTTCAAATGTCTGGGGATATCGTAATTTTTCCCGCTTTTTACGTCTTCGAGTGCTGAATTTACTGCGTTGTATGCGGAATTGGATTTTGGCGAGAGAGCTGCCATTATAACTGCGTCTGCTAGAGGAATTCTTGCTTCAGGGAGACCTACTTCACGAGCTATGTCTGTTAAAGATTTGATCGTCGGTATTATGTTGGGATAAGCAAGACCTACGTCTTCACATACACAAATTAAAAGTCTGCGACAAACATTTAAAAGTTCTCCTGCTTCCAAGAGACGGGCGAGGTAATATATTGAGGCATGGGGATCAGAACCTCGGATTGATTTTTGAAATGCGGAAAGCAAATCATAATGGTCGTCTCCGGTTTTATTGTAACCTGTAAATGAATTTTTTTCTAAACTGTTCAAAATATCGATATCGTCGAGAATTTTTGTGTTATTTTCGGATTCGCAAGCAGAAAAACAAATTTCAAGCGTATTTATTGCTCGTCTTACGTCACCTTGTGAAAGTGAAGAAATTCGGTTAAGTGTTTTCTCTGATATTTGAATATTTATTTTTTGCTCTTTTTCTAAAAAATTTACAGCTCTTATCAGAGCCTTATTTATTTCAGCTATTGATGCACGTTTAAACTCAAATACTTGTGAACGACTTAAAACTGCACCGAATATGTAAAAGTACGGATTTTCGGTAGTGGAAGCTATAAGTGTGATTTTCCCGTTTTCCATAAATTCTAATAGTGATTGTTGTTGCTTTTTGTTGAAATACTGTATTTCATCGATATAAAGCAATATACCTGTTGGGGCTGTTATCGGATTTATTTGAGATATAATGTTTTTTATGTCAGAAAGAGAAGCCGATGTTGCATTAATTTTATAAAAATTTTTGTCGGTTTGTTTTGAAATTATTTGAGCTGCAGTAGTTTTTCCAGTTCCGGGAGGTCCGTAAAAAATCATATTTGGAATACTTTGAGATTTTATCATTCTTTCAAAAAAATTATTGTTTCCGAAAATTTTTTCTTGTCCTACTATTTCGCTTAATTTTTGAGGTCTGAGCCTTTCGGCTAATGGTGGAACCATAAATTTTCTCCCATTACAAAAAATAAAATTGTTTTACAAATTTCTTTAAAATATATTATAATATCAATAAAAGCAAAAATAAAGTGCGTAAAACGCTTAATAAACAGTAGGAAAGAGGAAACACAAATTTATGGAATTATTTAATTTTATTAACAGTGAATCAATGTGGACGGTTTTGTCGTGGATAATGTCAGCGATTGCATTGGCTGGTACTTTGATGAATGCGGAAAGAAATAAGTGGGGCTTTGCTTTTTGGCTAATTTCTAATTTGTATATGAGTATAAGGTTTTTTGTGATTGGTGAATATGCTCAAAGTGCTTTGTTTTTTATTTATTTTCTTTTGGCAATACGAGGAATTTTTTCTTGGACAAAGAAGGAACAACAAGATTCCAAAAATTCATAGATTTTATATTATTAGAGGAATAAATTTATGAAAGTTCTTTTACATACATGCTGTGCTCCTTGTTCAATAAAATGTATTGAAAAGTTAAAAGATGATAATATAAATCCCACAGTATTTTGGTATAATCCCAATATTCACCCTTTTAAAGAATATCAAATTCGTAGAGACACTCTGATAAAATATGTTAAAAACAATAATATTGATTATCTGGAACATCATGAATACGGTTTAAGGCATTTTATTTCAGATATTTATCCGTATATGGGGAAAGAAAGATGTGAGTTTTGTTACGAAATGAGACTCTCTAAAACTGCAGAGTATGCAAAAAAAATTGGTTTTGACGCATTTTCGACAACTCTTTTGATAAGTCCTTATCAAAGGCATGAAATGATTAAGAAAATCGGTGAAAAGTTTGAAAAAAAATATAATATAAAATTTTTATACAGAGACTTTCGCCCTTATTTTTCGGATGGACAAGATGAAGCGCGTAAAATGAATTTTTATATGCAAAAATATTGTGGGTGCATTTTTAGTGAAGAAGACAGATATATTGGTGAAATTGTGAATTATTCGGAAAAAAGTTCTCCTATTAAACTTCTAAAACCTTCAACAATGTTCAAAAATCAAATTATGAAATATAGGGAAATATTTTTAGAAACAGGTGAAATTTTTCATGGTTGTTCAGGTTTAGAAGAATGTGAAACTTATGAAAAGTGGGTTAATTTTGAAGAAAGACTTCGAGCAAAGTATGTAGATAATTATGTTCCGTCGACTCTGTACCTTGCAATAAGAAAATCAGATAATAAACTTATCGGTATGGTTGATTTAAGGTTGAAGTTGACTGAATTTTTAGAAAAATTTGCTGGGAATATAGGATATAGTGTTTTGCCCGAGGAGAGGGGAAAGGGCTATGGAAAAGAAATACTTAAATTAATACTTCTCAAATGTAAGAAATATGGAATGGAAAAAGTTTTGGTGATGTGTGATAAATCCAATATTGCTTCGTCAAAAGTGATAACATCCAATGGTGGAATTTTAAAAAATGAAGTAGAAGTTGAAGATGAAATGAATTGGAGTAAATCCGGGATAATTTTGAGGTACAGTATAGATATAAAATAAAACAGCCCGCCGAATTTAATCGGCAGGTTTTTTTGTAAAATTTAATGTTAATATAAAATTTTAATTACCAATGTAAGATTTAATTAACATTTTAAGAAGCTCGTACCTATCTATTTTTTGGATAAGATTTCTGGCATTATTATGAGTAGTAATGTATGTCGGGTCATCGGAAAGTATGTATCCGGCAATTTGATTTATGGGGTCATAACCATTTTCCATCAAAGCGTCGTAAACCAATGTTAAAATTGTTTTAGCGTTGTTTTCTTTGTTGTTCCCCAGAGAAAAAGTTATGGTTTTGTCGTTCATTTAAATCACCTTATATTATTTTAAAATTTGTACTAAATCAGTTCTTTGAGTGCCCTAAGAGCGAGAAAATAGCTGTTTTTTCCAAATCCGGCTATTTGACCGGCACAAACTTCAGATAAAATTGAATGACGTCTGAACTCTTCGCGCGCATATATACGTGTCATGTGTGCTTCAACAAAGGGAATTTTTACGAATGAAATTGCATCACGAAGGGAATAGCTGTAGTAACACAGTGCTCCGGCATTTATTATTCCGCCTTCGTATTTTTCTTTTGATTCATGAATTTTGTCTATAAGAGCGCCTTCCCAGTTTGATTGAAAAACCTCGCAATTAAGGCCCAAATTTTCTCCTTGAGATACTACTTGAGAGGTTATACTTTCAGCAGTTTCTTCGCCGTAAATACCTTTTTCTCTAAGTCCTGTCATGTTTAAATTTGGTCCGAGAAGAATTATTACATTTTTCTTTCTCACGAAACTCACCATCCAAAAATTATTTTTGCACTTAATTAAAAGAGTTATATTTTAAGTTTAACTTTTTTCTTATGGGTCGTTCTAAAAACCTTTTAATTTTAAGCAAAACAGTTTTACTTGGACTTACGGGATCCACAAGTACTGATTTCATTTTCAAAAAGTTGGCTCCTGTTATATCGGTGAAGATTTGGTCGCCTATTACAAGAATTTCATTTGATGGAATTTCTAATTTTTTTACTGCTTTTTTGATACCGAAAGGAAGCGGTTTTAATCCCATGGATATGTAAGTAAGATTTAATTGTTCGGCAAATTTAGCCACTCGATTTTTAAAATTGTTGGAAACGAGTATTATTTTTATTCCGAATTTTTTGAGCTTATCCATCCACTCAAGTATATATTGATCAGGAGTAGGATATCCATGTGGAACGAGAGTGTCATCTATGTCTAAAATAATTCCATGAAAATTATTTTTAATTAGAAATTCACCGGTTATTTCTGTAACTTTTCGAGCATTGTAAGTAGGCTTAAAAACGGACATTCAGGACCTCCGAAAAATTTTTGTTAAAAGAATGATAACTGCACACATTTCCCCCTCAGGCACAGAGCATTGAGGGGGACAAATTTTTAAAAATAAATCAAAGTACTATCTTGCACTTCTGACTCGGTAGTTGTTTTTGTTGTGCCTTCTGGCCTCTTTGGACTTCTTTTTACGCTTGACGGAGGGTTTATCGTAAGCTTCTCTTTTTCTTATTTCGGAAATTATTCCGGAACTCTGTTTTTTGAAATTTCTGAGCTTGATGTCAAACGACTCAGTCTTTTTTCTACCTACTGTTTCCTTATTTTTACCAGCATCAACATCTGTTTCGGATGAAGCTGATAAATCTTTATCGCACTGAATTTCAGTTTGTTCGATTTGACTTTCAATTTCCTCTGTTTTGATTTCCTCTGACATTTACTTCCCTCCTATCTGCATCTAAGCAGGGGTTTATGTATCAAAAATATATTGAAATCAATCAAAATGACTCAATATTTAAACACACAATGGGTATTATATATTACTTTTATATTTGTTGTCAAGATATACTATTTTTCTTTTTAAAAAAAGACTAAGATGTTTTATATCACAATTGAATTAAACTAAGTAGAAAATACTTTTATCATCTAACTGTTAAAAATATTTACACAAATTACTTTAACATATATAATCTAAATTACAAACTAAAATTAACGTTAAGAGGAATGTTATGGACTTAAAAAATGTATCGGTTGTAATCCCTGTGTTGAATGAAGAAAAATATATAGAAAATTGTTTAGATTCGCTTTTGTCCCAACAGTACCCGAGAGAGCATCTTGAAATATTACTTGTTGATGGAAATTCCGATGATAATACTGTTTCTATAATAAAAAATTATACTGATCGATACAGTTTCATAAAACTTTATTCTAATCCTAATAAAACGGTTCAGTATGCATTGAATATCGGTATAAAAAAGGCTATGGGAGAATATATTGTGCGAATGGATGCTCATGCGTGGTATGCTCCGGATTATATTTCGAAGTGCGTGGAGTATCTTCAAAAAACAGGTGCATCCAATGTTGGTGGTCCTACAGTTGTGAGAGGTAATTCTCCTACTCAAAAAATAATAGCTGCAGCTTATCATTCTCCGTTTGCGTTGGGTGGAAGTCGTCACTACGAAGAAGAGTTTGAAGGTTATGCAGATACCGTTGCATGGGGGTCTTTCAAGAAACAGACTCTTGTTGATATAGGAATGTACGATGAAAGGCTTCCACGCAGCGAGGACGATGATTTGAATTTTCGAATAACGCAAAGCGGAGGAAAAATTTTTATAACACCCGAGATAAAAAGTATTTATTATCCAAAAGACAGTTTTAAAAAATTATTTAAACAGTATTTTGATTATGGAATGTGGAAAGTTGCAGTAATCAAGAAGCACAAAAAACCTTTGCGAATTGCACACTTGATACCAATGTGTTTTGTTGCTTTTTTGATTCTTTTTGGAATATTATCTGTTTTTTTCGGGATTTTTCGTGGAATATTTTTCTTAGGAATTCTGTCATATTTACTTGCTGATTTTTATTTTTCTTTTAAGAGTAAATATGTGGTGAATTTTGTTGATGAAATTAAACTTATGTGGACGCATTTTGTTATCCATGTTTCTTATGGTATGGGATTTTGGGTAGGAATTTTTAAATTTTTAGATACGAAGTGGTAAGATACCTATTTCTGAAAGGATGTGATAGAGTTTTATGAACGGCAATGAAGAAATATTAAAGTTAAGTCAGGAGCAATTGCGGAATCTTCAACTTAAAAGTCTTGAAATTTTGCTTTATTTCAAAGAATTTTGTGAACAGCATAACTTAAGATTTTATTTGTGCGGAGGGTGCTGTATCGGTGCTGTGAGACATAAAGGATTTATTCCTTGGGACGATGATGTAGATGTATTTATGCCTCGTGATGATTATGAAAAACTTTTTAAAATTTGGAATAAGTACGCCGATACTTCAAAATATTCATGCAATAGAACTACCGAAAATAAGTTTATTGGAAATGTTATGACTACAATTTGTGATAATACAACCACTGTTGTACGTCCTTGGCAAAAGGGAAAAGATGGAAGTAAAGGCGTTATGATTGATGTTTTACCTTTAGATGGGTGTGCTCCGTCAGGTATTAAAAGAAAAATTCAAATGATGTGGAGTATGATTTTTTCTCTGTACTGTTCTAAGATGGTTCCGGTAAATCACGGAAAAATGGTATCACTTGTTGCAAAATTACTTTTAGGGATAATTTTTGGAAATAAGGCTAAAACTCGGATTTGGAAATATGCTGAAAGACAAATGAGCAGGTATAATATAAAGGATTCAAAATATATAACAGAACTTTGTTCCGGACCGGGATATATGAAAAACGAATATCCTAAAGAAATATTTGAAAGTGTTGTTTATAAAGAATTTGAAGGATATATGATGCCTGTCCCTAAGGGATACGATGAATATCTTAAAATGGCTTTTGGAGAATATATGAAATTTCCGCCTTTGGAGAAGCAAATTCCACATCATGACATAGTTTATATGGATTTGGAAAGCGAATGTACAGATGACTTAATTATTTTGAAAAACGGAGGAAAATAATAATGATATATGCGGCAATAGTAGCAGGTGGAATCGGAAATAGGATGAAGCTTTCTGGGCTTCCAAAACAATTTTTGCCATTGGGAGAGTCAAAAAAGCCCATAATAATTCATACCTTGGAAAAATTTTTACTTTGTGACAGATTAGACTATATATATCTCGGTGTTCATAAAGATTGGACAGGATATGCAGAAGAACTTTTGGAAAAATACGGTATAGATACTGAGAAAATTGTCGTTACGGAAGGTGGAGCGGATAGAAATTCAACTATTATGAATATAATAAAATCCATAGAAGAGAAACATGGATGCAACAAAGAAGATATAATAGTTACTCATGATGCGGTCAGACCGTTTTTAACAATAAAAATGATAGAAGAGAATATTGATGCAGCTATCGAATGTGGAGCTTGTGACACTGTTGTTTCATGTATTGATACTATTATAGAATCACAAGATGGTTCGTATATTTCTCAAATTCCCGATAGAAAGCTGATGTATCAAGGACAAACTCCTCAAAGTTTCAATATGATGAAGCTCAAAAATTTATATTTGGATTTGAACGACGAAGAAAAAGGTATTCTTACAGATGCTTGCAAAATATTTACTTTCAGAAATCAACCAATAAAACTTGTTAAAGGTGATACGTTTAATATAAAAATAACAACTGTAAGCGATTATAAAATTGCAAAAGCAATTGTGGGAGAGGATATGAGTGATTAATTATATTTATCAACTTATAAGTCCCGGTGTGATTTCTATAAAATACGAAGATATTAGTTTTGGAAAAAATTTGATGATAAGACCTACGTATATGGCTTTGTGTCATGCGGACCAAAGATATTATTTTGGACAGAGAAGTGTTGATAAGTTAAGAAGCAAACTTCCAATGGCTTTAATACATGAGTGCGTAGGAAAAGTTGTAAATGATCCTACAGGAACATATTCTTACGGTCAAAGGGTTGTTATGATTCCGAACGTGCCATCTAAATCAAGAAATCCGATTCTTTATGAAAATTACGAAAAAGGTTGTGCATTTCTTTCAAGCGGTAAAGATGGTTTTATGAGAGAGTTTGTTAATATAGATTGCGATAGAGTAGTACCTTTTGATGAGGATATTCCGGAAAAAATTGCGGCTATATGTGAATTTATAAGTGTAGGTGTCCATGCAGTAAGCAGATTTAAAAATTCTGCGCATAAAATAAGAAACTCTGTGGGAATATGGGGAGATGGAAGTTTAGCTTACGTTGTTACATGTATTCTAAAACAAATGTTTCCTGATATTCGGATAATTGTAATAGGGCGTGATGATTATAAGTTGTCACAGTTTCTCTTTGTCGATGAAACGTACTTTTCTGACAATATTCCCGAAGATTTCAGCGTAGATCATGCATTTGAGTGTGCCGGTGGAGAGGGAAGCTACTACGCCATAGATGATATAATAAAATATATTAATCCTCAGGGTACGGCTGTGCTTATGGGTGTCAGTGAAAATAAGATAGCTGTTAATACACGAGATATTTTGGAAAAAGGTTTGACTTTTATTGGTTCAAGTCGCTCCGGAAGGGAAGATTTTATAAAATCTGTAGAACTATTAAATAATCCCAGATTTCAAAATCGAATAAGCAGGATTATCTATGAAGATGAGCCGATATCTGATATTTCAGATATTCACAGAGTATTCAGAACGGATTTGAATACCTCTTTTAAAACAATTTTTAAATGGAATTTGTAATTTAATATTGGAGAAATACAGATATGCATAAAATAAGTGTAATTGTTCCGATATACAATTGTGAAAAATATGTTTCAAAGTGTATAGAATCTATTATCAATCAAACTTTTCATGATTTGGAAATCATATTGATAGATGATGGTTCCACGGATAAAAGTGTTGAAGTTTGTGAAAGCTTTGCAAAAAAAGATTCAAGAGTAAAGTTGATTTGCCAAGAAAACGGTGGAGTAAGCAAAGCACGAAATGTTGGACTAGAATCTGCTCAAGGAGATTTTATTACTTTTGTTGACAGCGATGATTATATAATTCCTGAAATGTATGAACGAATGTATAAAAATTTAATTGAAAATGAAGCTGATATTTCTATTTGTGGTATTACAAACTATTTTATAAAAAGAGACGGGGCCATTGAAAAAATTCGTCAGTCGAGTATAGATGGTTTTTTTGTTTTCACCGGAGAAAAAGCTATGGAAGAATCGCTTAAAAGTAGGCTTTTTTCAGTTAATCCGGTAAATAAATTATTTAAGAAAAAATTGTTTTATTCGGTTCGATATCCTGAGGGAAAAATTTCTGAAGATGCTTTTTTGATACCATCAATCCTTTCAGATGCGAGAGTCGTAGTATACGATTCGTTTCCGATGTACTGCTATGTTAGAAGAGAGAACAGCATAACTACTTCAAATTTTTCCTCAAAAGATTGGGATGTAGTTGAGGCTTATGAAAAACATTTAAAAAAAGTTAAAAATTTTTTTCCTCATATGATAAGAGCTGCCGAATTTAGATATTTGTGGGCGTACACTTATGTAATGGATAGGATGGTTATAAGTGATTCCATAGTTCCTGAGGAAGATTTTAAGAAAGCATTTTATTTTATAAGAAAAAATATATTAAAAATTTTTTTGAATCCTTATTTTTCATTTAAGAGAAAAGCGGCAACTGCAATATTGTTGATAAATAAGAAAATTTATAAAAATATGATTATCAAATTGAATAAACGTTAGTAATTTACAGGAGATTTTAATGAAAAAATTATGTTTTGTATGCTTTAATATTGAGGATATGGGTGGAATAAATCGTGTTGTTTCGGGACTGTGTAATGAATTTTGTGAAAGTAATATTGTTCACGTAGTTTCTATTTGTGATACAGGAAAATCAGCTTATTATTATTTGGATCCGAAAATTAAAATCTATAAAATAAATAATTCTCCGCATGACAGAATTCGTAATGTTATATTTAAATCTTTTGGAAATTTGAAAGAATATTTTTTAAGTAATAAATTTGATATCATATTTATGGAAGGGCATTATGTTCCACCGATTGTCCTTCCGCTTAAAATTTTTACAAAAAGTAAATTTGTTTTTTGTGACCATGGCGCACTTAGCAATCAGATAAGTGACAAAAAAGCTACGCTTTTTCGGAAAATAGCCTCAAAATTAAGCAATAAAATAGCAGTTCTTACTAATTCCACCAAAAAGGAATATAGCAGAATATTTAAAGTTAATCCTGAAAAAATAGAGGTTATTCCCAATTTTATTGATGAAGATATATTGAATTATAAAAAGGAATATAACAAAAATTCGAAATTGATTTTATCTTCGGGAAGGTTTACTTCGGAAAAAGGATTTGAAATAATTCCTGATATTGCGGAAATGATTTTCCGTAAACATCCCGATTGGCAATGGCATATTTATGGAAACGGACCGGAGTTCATTAATGTACAAAAAAAAATAACAGAAAAAAATTTGGGAAAAAACGTAATTTTAAAAGGTTTTGCAAATAATATGTATGAAAAGTATGCAGACTATGGAGTTTTTGTTTTAACATCCTACCGTGAAGGTTTTGCACTGGTGCTTTTGGAAGCCAAGGTTAGCGGTATTCCTATGGTAAGTTTTGATTGTGTTTCCGGACCGAGCGAAATTATTGATTCGGATATGGACGGATATTTAATTCCATGTTATAATAAAAAAGTTATGGCTCAAAAAATTTGTACTCTTATGGAAAACGATGAGCTTAGGGATAAATTTTCTAAAAATTGTTCTCGTAATGTAGATAAATTTAATAAAAAAGCGATTGTAGAAATGTGGTATAAAATAATAAATGATGTATAATTGTAATGTAATTAAAAATGTAGGTGAAATGAGTGGAAAGTACGGTATTATCAGAAAGTCAAAAATTTAGAAAATTAAACACATTTAAAACAATATATATGGTATTGTTTTTGTCTGTCCTTATAGGAAGATTTGTAAGTTTATATTGGGTAATACCTCATGTTTTTGACACGGTTGCATTTGTTGGTCTTGTGTGTTGTGCAGGAGTTTTTGTGCTTTTTGATTTATTTGGAAAAAAGAAAATTTTTGACCTACCGAATATAATTTTTTTAGTTTTATTTTTTGTTTCTTGTTCCATATCGTGCCTTATTTATATAAGGTACGGGTGGGCGGATAATTTTAAATCATTAATGTCAATAGCAATGAGTTTGTTTTTTCTTTATCCATATTCTCTCGTTGTAGGGATAGAAGAATTTGAAAAAACTGTAATTTTATTACAAAAAATAACGATTATTTCTTGGATGATTTTTTCTTTAATATCAATATACACATTTGTAGTTCAATACAGTAAAATATTTTATATTCACGGTACAAGAATACTTTTGGGATGTATAGAAAATAGGCTTTTCGGAATATTTTCAGATCCCAATTATGCTTCCGTAATTTCGATCATAACTATGATTTTTTCAGTGGCAATTTTAAATTATAAAGAACAGAGTAAGTTTATTAAGATTATTTCGATTGTTAATATATTTATACAGTTTATTTATCTTGTTTTGGGAGCTTCCAGAACCGGTGAGGTTTGCTTTTTGTTTGTTTTATTTGTTTCAAGTTTTGTGTTTAGTTATAGGGTAAATAATAAAAAGAATTTTTGGGTACTTATTTTGAGAGTAATTTTGTCACTGTGTTTGTGCTTAATTGTTCATTTTGCAATAGATTTCAGTCGTATGCTCTTGTCTTACATTCCGTCTCTGTTTGTACATGGTTCTTCAAACAATTCAGGTACGGGAATAGGGCTTTATCAAGTATCAATGGAAAGACCGGATGTAGCCGAAAGCAGTGATATTTCTAATTTAAGGTTTAGAATATGGGGAAGTGCAATAGATATATTTAAAACAACTTGGTTTTTTGGTGCGTCTCCTCGGAATGCACTTAAATACGCCAAAGACGTTTTACCTAATGCTTTTATAGCTCAACGTGGATATGATGCGCATAATTTTTACATTGCGACAATTTTTTATACCGGAGTGTCAGGTTCACTTTTTTTGGGAATATTTTTTGCCAAAAGTGCTTTCGAAGTAATAAGGTATTACGTTGTAAATAAATTTGAAGTTAATAACCCCATATTTAATTCTTTGACTCTTTGTATAATATGTACTGCGGTCTCGGGAATGTTTTTATCTGAAATTTTATTTATAACGACTGTCGGTTCCTTTTTCTTTTGGTTATTTTCGGGATACGTTATCAATTTAATAAAGAAAGAGTCCACTTATTCTAAGGATAGGTAAATGTCTATGAGAACAAAAAATTCTGTAATAAATATCTTGGTAAGCTGTTTTTCCTACGGTGTAATAATGGTGGGTTCTTTTGTTACACGTCAAATTTTTGCAAATGTTCTTGGATTGGAAATAGTGGGAATAGAAGGAGCCTTTTTAAATGTCGTATCTGCACTTGCAATTGTTGAACTTGGCCTCGGGGTAGGAATAGTTTACAAACTTTATAAGCCCATTGCTCAAGAAAATTGGAATCAAGTAGCAGTTGTTCTTTGTTTTTTGAGAAGATGCTATATTGCAATAGCGTCATGTGTTGGAGTTTTGGGAATCGGAATGGCTTATTTTGTAGTTATGCCCATTAAAGAAGATTTTTCAAAAATTTGGCTCGGACAAATATTCATATTGTATGTAATTGACGTAGTGGTATCGTATCTTTATTCTCACAAGCGAGCAATGTTTATTGCTGATCAAAAAAATTATGTAAACAATATAATCCATATCGTGGCACAGGTATTGTTGTTTGTATTTCAAATACTTGTGCTGAAAATTTTTGCATCTTTTGAGGGATATTTGATATGCAAAATACTTTCACGCTTGATCGAAAATCTTATAATCTCTTATAGATTTGATAAAAAATATAGTTTTATTGATCTTAGAACAAAACAGCGTATGCCTGATATAGAGAAGAAAGATTTGTTTAAGAATATGAAAGCACTTCTTCTTCATAAAATTTCCGGATTTGGTACAACTACAGTATCCAGTTTGATAATAGTTTACTGTGTGAGCCTGAGAGACAACGGAATTTACTACAATTACATGCTCATAGTTATGGCTCTTACAACTGTGACTAATGAAGTTTTTAATGGAGTAATAGCCAGTTTCGGAAATCTTCTAAATACTTCAAGTTCTAAGAAAGTATACGAAAATTTCAACATATTGTATTTTCTCAATTTTCTCTTATATTCCTTTATTGTCACATCATTTGTATGCTTGTCTACACCATTTATAAATATATGGACAGGTGAAGGTTCAGCTTTTGGAATTTTAACAACTGTTGCGATAACGGGTTATTTATATATCTACGGTATGCGTCAATCGATTGGAATGGCTAAGGTAAGTGCCGGAATTTATGATCAAGATAAATATCTTGCGGTAGTGGGAGCTATAGTAACTTTTATATTTTCGTGGTTATTAGTCAAGCCTCTGGGTATATCGGGTGTTATGATAGGAAACATTGTTGGAATAATGGCTAATCCTTATTGGGTACAACCATTTTTGGTCTATGATGAAATATTTAAAATGCCTGTAAAAAATTATCACATAAAATTTGTATATTATACAGTTCTGACTGCGATGTACGCTTGGCTTTCGTATTTTTTATGTGATATTATTTATAAACGTAGCAATATTGTAAATGGCTTGTCTAATAATCTGGTATCAAATTTTCATATATCTTCCAAAATTTCACTTTCCGTCTCTCAAGTAATTGTAAATGCCGGAATATGTTTAATTATTCCTAATATTTTTAATATAGTTTTGTTTTTCCGTACGAAAGAATTTAAAAGTTTGTGGAATTACGCTAAGTCATTTTTAAGGAAAGTAAAAAGGTAGTAAAAGAGGCGATTTTAGTTTGGATACTTTAATATCGGTGTTGTTGTATTTTATTCAGATAATTCTGCCGTTTTTAGGTGTTTTGATAATATATTATTGTTATAAATCGCTTTTTGGAGGTATAAGTCCCGAGAGGCCTTTGATTGCTCTTGTCAATTGTATGACAGGAGAGAAGATTCCCATTACATATTGGGAAAATTCAATAGGAAGAGATAGACATTGCGATGTGGTTGTAGATAGTCCGACTGCTTCAAGGGATCATGCGGTTCTTTTCAGGAGAGATGAGGGTTGGATTGTTGCAGACACGAATTCAAAAGGTGGGATTTTTTTAAACGGGAAAAAGGTTGAAGAAAGTGCCAAAGTTGAACTGAATGACGTGATTCAAATCGGTGGAATTGATTTTGAGCTCAATAAATCAGAAATTTTGCCTGAAAAAAATCGGTTTATAAACATGTTTAAATCACATAACATATGTTATCCTGCGCATACCATGTTATTCTTGGTTAATTTTTTTCAATTGCTGTCATTTATAGAAGTTTCGTTTAGTTCGGGAAAATTTGACATAAAACCGATGATTGTTTTTGTGTCCTTAATTGCCTGTTCGTGGACTCTTTTTTTTATAACGACATTTTTGTTTAAAAGAATTAATTTTGAAATAGAAGCTTTGGGTATATTTTTTAGTGGAATAGGTATAGCTTCGTTATGTGGAGTAGATGTGGATAAGGCTTATGTACAGCTTGTAGCCTTTGCCATAGGCATGGTGTTTTTTGAGTTTATTATTTTGTTTTTGAAAAATCCGGATATAGCAATGAAGTTTAGACCTTATGTGGCATGTTTTGCAATTATACTTTTGCTTGTAAATTTGGTTTTTGGAAAAGTAAAGAACGGTTCTCAAAATTGGATTGTAGTAGGACCGTTTTCTATTCAACCTTCTGAATTTGTAAAAGTAGCATTTATATTTTTCGGAACGTCTACTCTCCGTGGAATTCAAACAGCAAAAAATTTAACAGGATTTATACTATTTTCCACAATTTGTATGGGTGCGCTTTTTGCTATGGGAGATTTTGGAACGGCGTGTATATTTTTCGTTACATTCGTACTGATATCTTTTATGCGTTCAGGAAGTATAAGAACCGTATTTCTTACGTGTAGTGCAGCTGTTTTGGGACTTTTTTTAATACTGAAATTTAAACCGTACATAGTAACAAGATTTTCTGCGTGGCGTCATGTTTGGGAGCATGTAAACGATATCGGATATCAACAAACGAGGGTATTAACATATGCATCAAGCGGAGGACTTATTGGATTGGGAATAGGCAAAGGATGTTTGAAATATGTCTTTGCGGCACCGAGTGACTTGGTATTTGGTATGCTTTGCGAAGAATGGGGACTTGTGATGTCAATAGCTTTGTTAATTGGAATTGCTTTTTTAGGGATTTACGCACGACGTGTAAGTGCCAGAAGTCGTTCTGCTTTTTACGCAATTGCATCATGTTGTTCGGCTGGAATGATAATTTTTCAAATGATGATGAATGTTTTCGGAGTTATTGATATTTTTCCCTTAACCGGTGTGACTCTTCCGTTTATAAGTTTGGGAGGTTCGAGCATGATATCGGCTTGGGGATTGCTGGCATTTATAAAAGTATCAGATGAAAGAACTTATGGTTTAAAACGTTAATTGAATTTGAGGTGAATTATGAAAAACACGAAATCACGTTCCATAATACTTTACTTTCTTATATTTACATTTTTTATAGGTATAGGTTTTTTTATTTATGATTTTGCTAATAACGCATCAATTTGGGCGTTTTCTCCAATTAATCGTCACCTTTCTGAAAACTCTTTGTCTGGTGGAAAGATATTGGATGCTAATGGAGTGGTGTTAGCTCAAACTGTTAATGGTAAGAGAATTTACAATGAAGATGAAAATATCCGAAAAGCAATGCTCCATGTTGTCGGAGATGGCTCTGTTCTTATACCTACCTCAATTCAAAGTCGTTATAGTACAGAACTTTTCGGATATAACGCAGTGATGGGTTTTGGAGCTCCAAAAATTCTTAGTACGAATAAAAATGTAAATTTAACGTTGGACAGTGGTGTGTGCAGTGAAGTTTCCCGTAGTTTCAAAGATAAAAAAGGAGCTGCTGTGGCATATAATTATTTAACCGGAGAAGTTTTGTGCATGGTAAGTTTACCTACTTATGATGTTAACAATCGGCCTGATTTAACTAAAAATGAAAAAAAATATGAGGGAGTTTACCTCAATCGTGTAATTTCTTCTTCGTATACTCCGGGTTCTATATTTAAGATTTTTACTACAGCAGCGGGTATTGATTATATAGATGGAATAGAAAATAGAAAATTTTCCTGTAATAAAGTAAAAATTATCGATGGGGAAAAAGTAACTTGCATGAAAAATCATGGTAAAATAAACTTAAAAGAAGGTTTTTCAAAGTCTTGTGATATTGTTTTTAGTGATATAGGAATTGAACTCGGTAAAAGTAAAATGAAAAAAAAGTTGGAAGAGTTTGGTTTCAATAATCCTCAATATTTTGACGGAATTGAGATAGCTAAAAGTGAATATGATGCTTCTAATGCGTCCGCAGCTGACTTGGGGTGGTCTGCAATAGGTCAATACACTGATAGGGTAAATCCGATGCATATGTTAAAAATTATGGGGGCGATTGCAAATAAGGGAATTCCGGTTGAACCTTTTTTAGTAAAATCAGTTTCATCGGTAGGAGACGTAACTTCTTCAGTTACTTCAAAGCATGCCGGTAAAAGAATGATGAACGTTTCTACGGCTGATAAGCTTAAAGAAATAATGAGATATACTATGAAAAATCAATATGGAGATTCACTTTTTCCCGGTACCTGCATGTGCGCTAAAACAGGAACTGCAGAAGTCGGAGAGGGAAAATTGCCTCATGGTTGGATGGTAGGTTTTTCATATGATGAAAAATTTCCGGTTGCATTTGCTGTTGTTGTTGAACACGGTGATTTTGGGATAAAATCTGCCGGGCCGATTGCATCGGTTATGTTGAAAAGCTTGCATTCGAAATTTATTACTAATAAATACATATAAAAATAAAATATACTTGACTAATTTGAACATTTGATATAGCATAAGGGCTGTAACTATAAATTTGAAAAGGGTGATATTATGAGTGAGTATGTGTTGGAAACAAGCGAATTAACTAAAACTTATGCCCGCAAAAATGCTGTTGATCACATAAATTTGAAGATTCGTAAAGGCGATATTTATGGGTTCATAGGTAAAAACGGCGCAGGAAAGACAACAACCATCAAGATGGTTGTGGGACTTAACAATCCTACTTCAGGAAAGATGGAACTTTTCGGAAGTGAAAATTTACAGGAAGGCCGAAAGAAAGTCGGTACTGTTATTGAAAATCCTGCCATTTATCCGTATTTGAGCGCTCGTCAAAACATAGAGGCTCAAAGAATAATGAAAGGTGTAAAAGATAAGAGCATCACCGATGATTTACTGGATATAGTAGGACTTAAAGATACCGGACGCAAAAAAGCCAAAAACTTTTCGTTAGGTATGAAACAAAGACTTGCTATTGCATTGGCATTGGTTGGTGACCCTGAATTTTTGTTACTTGATGAACCAATTAATGGACTTGATCCTACAGGAATAAAGGATATTAGAGAATTGATTTTAAAATTGAACCGAGAAGCAGGTATTACGATATTGATCTCGAGTCATATACTTGGGGAACTTGCTAAAATTGCAACTGCTTACGGAGTAATTAATAACGGAGTTTTGGTCGAGCAATTTTCTGCGGAAGAACTTAGAGAAAAAGTTAAACCGTGTTTGAAGATTACAGTTAATGATCCCGAAAGAGCAGTTTCTGTACTTAAAGAAAATTTGGGAATTTCAGATATTGAAGTTCAAAATAATTCTCTTAAAGTATACGAGATGCTTGATAAATCCATGGAAATAAATTCAGTATTAGAAGCTAATGACATAATTGTACAATTTTTAACCAAAGAAAATGGGGATTATGAAAATTACTTTATCAAATTGATGGAGGGAGGATCTAAAGATGCTTAGTTTAATTAGATCAGATTTTTATAAATTGTTTCGTACAAAAGCATTTTATGCATGTGCTATAATCGCAGCGTTACTTTCTTCTTTGGGAGTAATTCTCCTTAACTCTGCAATAAATTCCGAGTTGGGAATAAGTGCTTCGCTTTTAGGGTATGACGGAATTTATGCATTAACAACAGGTACAAGCCAAGCTACATTGTTTGTAACAATAATGATATCTATGTTTGTTCCTAATGAATTTTCTTTTGGAACTATAAAGAATATTGCCTCAAAAGGTGTAAGCAGAATGAATATATATTTAACAAAGGTTGTAATGGGAATATTTATTTCCATAGCCTATGTTTTATTCTGCGCAGTGGTTTCTTTTGCAGTCGGAAGTATTATGTGGGGAACCGGAGAACTTACAAGAGAAGTTTATTTAAATATTTTCAAAATGCTTGGATTATTTTTGGTAGCTGAGATAGCAATACAATGTGTGTTTGTTATGGTAGGATTTTTTATAAGACAAACCGGCGGTACCGTGGCAGTAAACCTCGCAATTACAATAGCTGTTCCGGTGGTTGTTATACCGGCAATCAATTTTGGTGTACAGTCTTTGTTGAAAATTGAAGATTTTGATGCTTCTAAATATTGGCCTGTTGTTTATCTTTCAAAATATATGTCAATGGATATAGTTCCGGAGGATGTAAAAATAGGATTAATAGTTTGTGCGGCATGGGCAATAATTTCTACGGCAGTTGGTATTTTCTTTTTCTATAAAAGAGATGTAAAATAAATATAAGTTGAAAGTTTATACTTAATTATTTTTAAGAGAGCGTTGTGTAGGGCAACGCTTTTTTTCTGTAAAAAATTATTTGAATTTAGTAAATTAAACGTTGAGGAAAAAATTTTTTTGAATAAAACAAAGTAACAAAATAGTAAGTAAAAGATTTTATAATAATTGTAAACGTAATAAACAATTGTTATTTATAAAAATAGATTATAAGTACTATATAGCGTTGTATTAAAATATTTTATAAAAAACAGTAAAAAAATTAAAGAATATGTAAACCTAGCGTGTGTTTGGGTTATATATTTATACATATGGTAGAAAATTACTTTTTGTTGAATTTAAAGATATTTATTTTGAATTATTTAACAAATTGAAATATAAATACTAAAATGAATTTAATAAATTAATTATATAAAGCGCATTAAAAATAATTAATATAAATATATTATAAAAAATTTATTATTAAAATATGTAAACTATAGAGAAATTTATACTTTTACATTTATTTCCAAATGTTTTATGTTAAAATTGAAAATATCACATCGATGTGTCAAATAGCATATAAGTCATAACTAAACATACGTAGATTAATCGTAGAGGAAAGGATATGATGAGGGATGTTTAAAAAATTTTTATCAGTTTTATTTTGTTCTGTATTTTGTGTAGGTTGTTGTGTTTGTGTACCAGTGCATGCTGTTAAGGTTCGTCAAATTGGTACTGAAATTGTTGTAGAGTTTATTGGAGATGAGGATATTGCGCACACTGTAGGTGGTTTGTGGGAAGTTTATAATGCTTTAAATAGATACAGTGAAAGTTCAATTATGGAAGCTGCTGATGCTTTAGATTTGATGGTTCAGGTCCTCCATGAGAACGGTGTAGGTTTTGAAGAAAGTAGAAATGGTACTCCGGTTGCCTGTCTTTTGGGTGGTGCTATTTTACAGTCTTGTCCAGATTGTTGTGAAGAAGCGTTAGAACCTGACGGGAATGGAAGATTGATGCATTGGTATCATCCAGTCATTTGTGGAAAACTTAGGGATGCTGCTTATGGTTTTGTTGAAAGTTTTAAACGATTGGGCTATATGGAAGGAGATAATAATTACTTGTCTTTGCGTTTTTCTGGTGATTTGATTACGGGTAGTCCACGAAATTTTTTAAAGTATGTGATGGGACATATAGATATTTCATCTAGTCGTGGTGAATTCTGGGCAGCCGTGGCGGATGTGGTTATGAGAATTTTGTATGAAGCTTATATGTGATGTATTTTTGAATTGACAATACCGTAATTGATTTTTTCTGTCGTAGTATAAAAATTCGATAAAGTAAACGTAACAATGATTAATTTTTATCAAAATCTAAAAAATGATTGAACCATATCTCTTTGACACAGATTTGATTTGTCAAGGAGATTTTTTAATAAAGCACGGTTTCCGCTATTTTTACATAAAAATATTTTTCAATATTCTCTCTTGCTCTTCAAAGTTTTTTAAATTGTACTCAAGGCATTCATATGTTTTCATGAATTTGCCTATTATTAATTCTTGTATTAATACTAAATCTTTCTCGAATGCTTCCATTAGATTATTAAACTGTTTTTTTCTTTTTGCTTTTATTTGCCTCGGTGAAGGTGAGCTTTTTGAAAAATCTAACGAATCGTCAGACATAAAATGGATTGCTGCAAATGAGTTAAAATTATTGCTAGAGACCAATCCAAAAAATTCTTTCCTATGAGTATAAATTCTTTAAAAAAGTACTTTGAAACCGCTTTTCAATGCGACGAAAATACCTATGGTTTTCCATAGGCGAGGACTATACACTATTTCAAAAATATTATTTTACAAAAAAGTATTTTGTAAGCTTTTGGTTTCTTTTATTTTCTCTTATTTTCTCTTACAAATTCACATTTAAAGCCACACTTTTCATAAAATTTAGGTGCTTGAAAATCGTATGTAGTCAGACTTATTGAGGTATAGTTTTTATTTTTGAAATGCTTCTCCACACATTTTAACAATTCAGAACCGATACCTTTTCTTCGAAATTTTTCAGTAACAATAAGGTCAGAAATTTTAACTTCGTCATGTAAACATTTTCCAGTAAACACTCCTGAAATTTCTCCATTTTCTTTGGCTATAAAACTAAACTCCTTATAATTTGGACTTAAATGGTTTGTCATATTTTGTGAAGCCTTTATTTATTAATCTACAAATGTTTTCGCCTGATTTTCCATTATTATATTCTATATCCATGTCGTTTATTCCTTTAAAATTCGCTCTACACACTGTATATTTGCTTTAACTTTTCTATTTTTTGAGCTATTTTTTCTTTCGAAAAACCACTCAATTTCAGTTTATCATCATCTAAACCGTATAGCTGATTATAAAATGATAATGCCGTCATAAGCATATGAGGTGTTTGCTCTTTTTCTATAAAAGAAAATAAAGTTTCTTCTGCTTTTAAGAATTCGCCTTCGTTTAAGTGTTGATTTATAAGAACATCCAAAAGCATCTCGTCCATTTTTTGATTTTTTACTTCTTGGTGCTCTTCTTCGAACCTTTCAAACACCTTTTTAACTCTGTTTTTTCCAAACAATAGAGCAGCAAAGCCTTGCCCTATTGCTTCTATTTGGCGTTCTAACCAGTCTTGTTTTATACTCATAAATACCACGCTCTCTTTCGCAAAATTTTTTATTTTAACTTAAAATGCTTTTCTAAACATTCCATCGTCTGTTCCAACGTTAAAAAATCATCTCTTTTGAATACCCAAAAACCACTATTTAGAAATTCATTGTATCTTTCTTGGCTATTTAGTTTTTCTAAAATTTTTCTGTAATTTGCCATTGTAGCATCAGGATCCCTAGAGTTGTTAATAGCACGAAATATAATCTGTTTTTCGTAATCATCTCTTTCAAAAAACCTATTAACCGACATATGTTTTTCACTAAGCATAACTGCAACATGGTAATAGTCAGATATTTCTTTTAGTGTTTCCATAGGAATACTTGTGTCAACAAAAATCTTTTTATCAGGATATTTTGATGTAAGCTCAAGTAATTCACTTATTTCGATTGGAGCTACCTCCATATCGCAGTTTTTAATCCAATTATAGTATTCATCAGGTGTTCTGCTCACGAACTCTTCCATGCTGTGATTATCAGTATAGCATAAATTAGGCTGGCTTTTTAAGTTAACACCATAATCCTTAAAAACATTAGTTGCGTAATTTTCACCGCACATTATGCCATTATTATGCTTAGAAAGCATTTTTACCATAGTTGATTTTCCGGCATAAGCAGTACCAATTATAAAATATACATTCTTAAATTTGCTTTTTATTTCACTATAAGGCATATTTGTAAAATCTTTTTTCATAACGCCACCACTTTTCAAAAACATTTTTTATTGCGTACAGTACGTATAAGCAACCTCTTTTAGATTTTTACCTCCGATATTTATATAATTAGATTTATCTGAAAGTTTAAAATTTTGGCTTTCGTAAAAACATCTTGCCCTCGTATTTTCTTCAAGTACCCAAAGGAAAATATTTTTGTACCCAAGTTTAATAAGTTCGTTTAAAGTAGCTTCAAATAATAGCTTTCCGTAGCCTTTTCCCATATGTTCAGGTAGCAAATATATGGAAACAATTTCACCGAAATCATTAAATTCTTTACTTCTTGATTTGCAATAACTTGATGTGCCGATAAACTGGTTATTTTCTATAAGCACAAGACTATTCATACTTTTATTCTCAAAATGAGGAAGCCATTTATCCCCCGAAACGCTGTCAAAATGATCTTTTGGAATTATTCCGTTATAAGCAAACTTCCAAGACTTCTCATAAATTTTACCAATAGCGTTTATATCATCAGATTTTTTAATTTTTCTTATTTCCATCTGTTATCACCTTACAAAATATAAATTTCTAATTAACACGCAGACCGACAAACAGTTATGCTTCGCCTTTTAGTAGTGAGTACATTTTCATATCAACAACTTTGCCATTTTTTATGGCATTACTTCTCAAAGTTCCTTCATACTGAAAACCTACTTTTTCAAGCACTCTGCAAGATGCAATATTGTGTGCATATGGTGCTGCGTAAATACGAATAATATCACTTTTATCAAAAACATACTTACAAATCTGTTTTACAGCTTCGGTCATTATTCCTTTACCCCAATATTCTTCTGCAATATAATATCCCAATTCAGCGGTTCGTCTGTGTACATTTTCTTGACGAAAAGCGCCTATGCTTCCAATCGCTTTTTCATCTACTGTAATAGCAAAGGCAAAGGTTTCATTTTCATTGGCAGAAAGCATGGCAGAGATATACTCCTTTCCGTCCTGTTCGGTGTATGGATAAGGCAATCCATCCCGAAGATTATCTTGTATTTTTTTATTGGAAAGTGCTAGTGCTAAATTTTTTGCGTCTGATAACTTCCATTTTCTTATTTTAACAATCATTCTATTTTCACCTCTATTAAAATATAAATTACTCATTTATAAGTGAATCTACTGTTTTTTCTGTGTTTTCAAAAAAGTTTTTCATTGCTTTAAAATGTTCGGTTTCAAAATATTTCTTTGGACGAATGCCTTTTTCGGTTATTTCAAGCACTTCGGCATTCGGAATAGCTAAAAAAATTGGCGAATGCGTTGCAATTATAAACTGTGAATTTAGATTAACAAGCTCATTTATCCTTATGAGCAGCGACATTTGAGAAACAGGAGAAAGTGCTGCTTCGGGTTCATCGAGTATATAAAGACCATTCCCCGTAAACCTTTTAAAGAATATGCTGAGAAAGCTTTCTCCGTGCGACTGGTTGTGTAAAGATTTCCCACCATACGCTAGCGATATTGGCGGTGCATCACACTTAATTTCATCAAGGTCATCAATATTTGATGCCACATTATAAAGTGATTCCGACCTCAAGAAATATCCGTCTTTTGCTCTGTATGGACCTCTTATAATTTTGATATATTTGTTTAGGTCAGATTCGGTCTGCCGAGTTTTAAAATTGAAATACCTCGACCCACCTTCTGCGTTAAATCCCCATTTTATAGCCATCGCTTCAATTAAGGTTGATTTTCCAAGCCCGTTTTCTCCCACAAATATTGTAATCGGTTTCTTGAATTCTATTTTCTTAAAGTTTTTAATTACTGATAAATCGTAAATGTAGTCATTTTGTGGTATTTTGTCTTTTTTTATATCTACACTTTTTAAATACAGTTCCTTCATAATATCACCGCCCCTGATTGACTTTTTTATATATTCCATTTTAAATAAAATCTATAAATATATCAATGAGTCCTTTTTAAAAAGAAATCCACCGAACACACAGATTCGGTGGTAATTTCTACTTGCAGTAGATTTGGATTGATTTGCTTATGAAATCAGCTAATCCGTCCTTATGTTTATCAATGTTCTTGGTAAACCTTTTGTCATCGATGTAGAGTTTAGATAATCCCAAAAGTGTTTCACTATCGCAATTGTAAAGATTTTCCGATATGAAGTTTTTCCACTCTTTTACTAAGTTTTGTGCTTTTTCCGAAGTCTCACCTTTATCTATAACACTTGCAAACTTTTTAAAAATCACTTCTATCTTCTCATAAAGATCAGCCCAATCACTTTTACTGTAATTTTTGGTTTTTTCTTGAAACGTCTTGTATTTATCATTATTTCCGTACATTTCTTTTGCCTCATCGGCATATTCTTTCTGCAATTTTTCAATTTCAGATTCATCAAATTCACTAAAACTCATACTATCATCTCCCTTAAGTGTTTTGTCTACAAGCCTAATTAACTTGTTTAATCTGTTACGTTTTAATGTTAGTAAATTTTTGTGATTTAAAAGTGCTTTTTCTCTATTAAAATTGGGATTTTTTATTATGGATTCAATTTCTTTAAGCGGAAAATCCAATTCCTTAAAAAACAAAATCTGCTATAAAATTTTTAAATCTTCATCGCTGTAAAGTCTATATCCCGATTCGGAATACTTACTCGGTTTGAATAAACTTATCGTATCATAGTGATGAAGTGTTCTTACACTAAGACCTGTTAAATCAGCAACCTGTTTTACTGTTTTCATCTAACTCTCACCTCCGACTATTTTTTGAGCTTCA
>OIWT01001594.1_pt1 | contig 26416 bp, 16 predicted proteins | sample 1587701 | NCBI WGS metagenome assembly OIWT01 (sample SAMEA3888904, study PRJEB22519) | human gut metagenome | biome: human gut; feature: human-associated habitat; material: faeces | place: Denmark | collected 2009 | reverse complement strand
ATATGTCAAGGGAGAAACAGCCCGAACGAACAGTTCTTGGAATTAAAGATTATTTCAGGAAACATGGAATAGAACCTTTCGCATTTCAGGTTGTTTCTTTGCCAAAAATCAAGTATACTAGGAATAGCAAGTGTGGGACAGACGAAAACACAGACTTCTTGAAAGGAGTGCGAAGAAATGAGCGATACAAGAAAAAAGCAAATTGCGATAGGCGTGGAGGATTTCAAAAAGATTATTGATAAAGATGGATACTTCGTCGATAAAACCTTGATGATACAGAGCTTGATCGAAAGCCAGGCGATGGTAACCTTGTTCATGCGTCCACGGCGCTTCGGCAAGACGCTGAATCAGTTTATGATTCGCCGTTTCTTTGAGGATGAGAGAACACGCAGCGGGGAGCGAATTGACAACGGCTATCTCTTTGACGGGCTGAAAATTACTGCATGCGGAGAAGAAGTCCTGCAGCATCAGCAGCAGTATCCTGTAATTTTTTTGAGCCTAAAGTCGGCGAAGCAGCCGAATTTTGAAGAAGCATATAAGAAGATCTGCAGGGCACTTGCAGAGGAATTTCGCAGACATCAGTATCTCCTCGAGGGAAACAGCCTTGCAGACGATCAAAAAATCATGTTTCAAAAGATTATGACGGAGCAAGCGGACTACAGCGCATACAATGACGCACTGAAGTTTTTATCGGAATGCCTGTGGCAGTATCATGGCAAAAACACCATCATCCTTATTGACGAGTACGATGTACCGCTGGAAAACGCATATTTGGAAGGCTTTTACGATCAGATGATTCAATTCATCCGATCTCTCTTTGAATCGGCGCTCAAGACCAATCCGTACCTTGAAAAAAGTGTGATTACGGGGTGTCTTAGAATCAGTAAGGAGAGCATTTTTACAGGGCTGAATAATTTAAAGAGCGATAGTGTTCTGCATACCGAATACGGTGACAGCTTCGGATTTACCGAAAGTGAAGTAGAAGCAATGCTTACTTACTATGACCTTGCGGCAGAATTGCCGGAAGTGAAACGCTGGTACGACGGATACCTGTTCAATGACATCGAAATCTATAATCCATGGAGCATTATCAATTATGCATATGACCGCAGCCATAAGATCACACAGTTCACATTACCATACTGGTTGAATTCTTCCTCTAACAGCATCATCCGCGAAATGGTGGGCGAAGCCGATGCGGATGCGAAACGTGACCTGGAAACTTTGATTAACGGCGGAACGATAGAAAAACAGGTGCATGAAGACATCACCTATGGCGATATTCATCAGATGCAGGATAATCTTTGGAACTTCCTCTTCTTTACAGGCTATCTGAAAAAGGCCGGGGAACAGAAGGAGGGCAATAATCTGAAACTGGAAATGAAGATTCCAAACATCGAAATTGCAACGATATATGAAAACTCCATTTCCTACTGGTTTGAACAAAGGATAAAAGAAACTGACCGCAGCCCACTCGTGCGGGCACTGGAGACGGGCGACTGCGAAGCGGCGGAGGACTTCATTAACCGACAGCTTGCGGACACCATCAGCTACTACGATTATGCCGAGAATTTCTACCACGGATTTATGGCAGGGCTTCTTGTGAACATCGGCGGCTACAGCGTGAAATCCAATCGTGAGAGCGGAAACGGAAGACCCGACATCGTGATGCAGACGGTACAGGTACGCAAAGGCCGCGTGATTCTTTTGGAGTTTAAAATAGCGGGAAGCGTCGCGGAGATGGACGCAGCCTGTGACCGCGGGCTTGCACAGATCGAAGAACAGCATTACGCAGAGCCTTTTATAACGGAGGGCTATCCGGAAGTGAAAAAGTATGCACTGAGTTTCTGCAAGAAAGAGTGCATGGTAAAGAAAGCAGAATAGCGGGGATAAATTGTAAAAAAAGATGTTGATTTCATGTATTTTTTGTGATACACTTTCCATAACTTTATAAAAAAGAACAACAGCAACAAGGGTAACTAACGGAAGTGAGGTGAAAGTCCTCCCTGTTTCTCAGCAACTGTAATGCCTGCACAGACAGGACAAGTCAGGAGACGAGCTATCGCTTGGATGTAAAAATTTCTCTGAGGCAGAAGGATACATCAATGCGAAAAGGTAAGCGGACAAAAGGATTTTCCTGTTACAGCGGCAGGAAGCTCGCTCGGCGGCACTTTTCGGCTGATACGTGCAAAGCAGCATGGGGAAAATCTCACGTGGGAGAGCTATGTGCGGAAACAGAATGTATGTGATGGATGCGGACTGCCAAAGAGACGGCAGTCTTTTTTTGTATCTTTTCATCCTTTTCGGGCGATGCCGCATCAGGAAGGCATCGCCCATGGGGCTTCAGATAAAAAACGTGTATAAGAGAGGAAAACATGGAGCAGGCACAGCAGCAGGAAATAAAACGCAAAATTAAGGAAAATCCGGAAATGACGGAAGGCGAAAAAGGAAGGGAATTAAAACGGCTGAGCGAGCCATATAAGAAAATGAGCGACGAAGAATTGCTGCAGCTTGTGCGGGACTTCGTCCGGGAATGCGGCAGAGAACCCACCCGAAAAGACGTGCTGTATGATCGGGAACTGAAATGCCGCTTCGGCCCATGGACGCGTATGCTTGAAAAAGCAGGAACCAGACCGGTCGCGGAACACTATTTAGAGAGAAAGAAACGGCGGCGTGAAAAACGCGAGCGTCATAAGGAATACCGCCGGCAGCTTCGGGAGCAGCAGACGGCAGAAGCCGCGAGACTTGAAGAAGCAGCGAGGATAGAATGAATACACGACGGAGAAACGGCAGTCTTGCCATACCGTAGGAAGCAAAAATGTTTCTCCGCCTGTAGATACGGCAGGCAGTTGCCGGTAAAGGAACGCGTATGTCAATTATGCATTTAAAAGCTCTTAAACTGCCAAGAGAGGGAAGAAATGCAGAAGTTTTTTAGTGAGGAGGGAAAAGAAATGAAAAAGCCAATGCGGAAAAGCCTTGTCGTAGTCCTTGCGCTGATTATGGTCTTTGCCATGAGCGCAAGTGCGTTTGCGGATACGACAAGCTGGACAAGCTTCCAGGGAAACGATCAGAACAACGGCGTGATTAGCGGAAACTTCTCGACCGCACCTACCTGGGAGGCTGTTGAGCTTCTGGACGCGACAAAAACGACCGGCTGGTCGGGCGTGGATTGTCAGCCATTGATGACAACGGAAGGCGACAAGACCTATGCGTATGTTGTGACCGATTCCAACGAAGGGGCAAAGGCATTTAAGGTAGACTGCGACACAAAAACTGTAGTTCCAGGCTGGCAAGGCGGTGTGCCGCTGACAAACATACCGACGGCGCAGCTTGGAACCGGTACCATTGTGAATGATACATGGTATCTGCCGGTATCCTACGATTATCAAATTCTGCCGAACGCATATATGTCATATGAAGGCGGTTGGGCAATTGAAAAGCAGAATTTAACGTATCGGTATGATGAAACAGATTATACGGGTCTGCATTTTAACACGGATAATGAGGCAGCTGGGTCAGCAATGATGATCAGCAATCCGCAGAGCATACCGATCAATGTGGATGTGGAAGACATTTGGGCTGACTTTTCGATTCAGTTCGGCGCTACCCCAGGTGCGCAAATGACAGACATGAATGCACAAATGTATATCAAAGCCCAAGGACAGAGCAGTTGGATTCCGCTTGGCGGGCTAAGCACTTCTGATATCCGGATTGGCGAAGTGGAGGAATTCAGCGTTAACTGCACTCGGCAACTTCAGCTGGCAGGCATGGGTGGAGACAGACTTTATCAGCTGAAACTGGAGTTCAGCTTTAACGGCACGACCGCAAATGAGGTTATTGTAAAAAAAGCCGAAGTCTACAAGAACAATATGTTCGTGAAAAAAATTGAGAATATCAGTACCGCGACCGCGCCAAGCGCAGTGACGATGATCGATTACCACACATATAGCGGCACCATCGATGGAGGTCGCGGCGGACAGCTTAACACCCCGATGGTGTATATCAACGGCAATTTGTTCTTTGGCAATTGGATTAGAGGCGATGCGAACGGCAATAACTATGCGAAGTATTTTAAACTGAATGTCAATTCCAATCAGTTGTCGACGCTCGATACCGGTCACACGGATGACGGATTCTATCTTGCGGGAGCGGCAGTACGCAAAGCAGGAACAAAAACCTATATTGTTTTTGGCAGCGACAACAGTCACCTGTATATGTTCAATGCAAGCACAAATGCGTTGGTAAGTGAAGTCAGCAGTGGCATTGTTGGACAGATCCGTTCAAGTGTATCCTACGCAGATGGCGGATTCTTCTTTACCAGCAAACCGGGATACATTTATAGATGCAGCTTCAACGGAACAAAGTTAGTGCGCAATTGGGAGACTTCGCTGAATGGCGCATGCAATGCCACACCAACGGTTTATGGGGGTATGGCGTATGTATCGTTAGGACAGTTTGGTGACACAACGGGCAAGTTTGCCGGCTGTAATATCGACACAGGAGAAATGGAATTCGGTGACTATACACCGGGAGGACCCGTACAATCATCTATGTTGATATACAAGGACAGCGAAAACGATCTGTACACCTATTATACCGTGAACAGAGCGGATGGAAAAGGCTATTGCAAGCAGTTTGGACAAGAACATCCAATTGCTGAAGAAATCGGCGAAGCCGGATACACGCTGCAGGGCTTTGCGGCAGCGAACGGTTACCTCGTTTACGGCAATGACGGAGTTGCGGACGCAGATTACAAATATACGGTAAGTGTTTATGTAGCACAATAGCGATAATAGGATTATGTCATGAAAGAGGGACGAATGTCCCTCTTTCTAATCATGGAAAGGAAGAGACAATGAAGAAAAAACAATTATTGGTTTTGCTGCTTTCTTTTATGTTGATCTTTACGATGATACCGCTTTCTGCGTTTGCAAATGAAAGCGGAGAAAGTCAGGACGGTGAAGCCCCGGTTACAGTCAGCGACGGAACGAATTCTTATACCGTACAGAGCACAGGACTTAAACAGCAGTGGGGTATAGGAGAAACTGTCGAGGTTACAGGCGGAGTTTATAAAGTAGTTGTCCCGGAGGAAACGGAGCAGTTAACGATTACTTCTACAGATGATGCTGTAAAGTCAGCTGTTGATGCATTTTTTAATTGCGATGATGTCAAAGATCTTCAAGACGGAAAAATAACAATTACAAAGAAAGCTTTGATTAAAGAAGGATATAACGGATATGGAAGCATTCCGAATGGGGTAGAGAATGGCGCAGATGCAGAAAAATCATTGGCAGAAATGTGCGGATGCGACAGTCGATACAAGATAGCCTATGTGAATTTATGGACGAGTACAAATGCAGAGTATCAAGAATATCGGAACAGTGAAAATGAGGAAATCAGCTTAGACTTCTCTATGAAATATGGCTTACTGATTCAGTTTGGCGGAGAAAGTCAGGACGGTGAAGATACGGAACTTAATGTCACTGCAACAAGTATTGAGCTGCGTAATCCGACGAAGCCTCTCCGAATCGGTGAAGAAAACCAGGTAGTGGTAACCTTGCGAAATAACGAAGAGAAACCGATATCTAATTTTAAAGTAAGGTTAGAGCAGACGGATGCACTCGGCAGTGCCGAACAAACCGTTACGGATTCGATAGAAGCCGGAACATCGAAAGAAATTACTTTCAACTTTACACCGAAAAAAAACAATGATAGGGAAAAAGGCGGCAAGACCACCTTGAAAGTGCTTGTCAATGGAAAAGAAAATGCGGAATCCGTGAAGCAAACTTTCGTATACGGAAAATTCAAGGTACGACTTGAATGCACAGGAGATGCAGAGCGCGGTGCAGCTATGACAGTCTCCGCAATCAAGGCTTTAGATGGGCAGTATGACGAAGACGGAAATTACCAACAGAGTTTCACTCCAAATGCTGGAGATTACCTTGTATCAAAAGATGAAAATAAGGCTGTTTACGACTTTGTAGGCGATTACGGCTTTAGCTGGGAAATTGACTTTCAGATGCCTGATGGCAAATGTTTACAAACCGTTACTTATAATGATGGAAGCACAGTACAATACACAAATGCGCAGAAGCTGCGAATCGTCTTTGACAAAGAAAGACAAGGCACAGCATATTTCGAAGACATTCGGGCAACCGAAATGAAGGAAAAATTTTTCCTTGGAATTTCCGAAAAGGTATATGGGGATGAAGTAACTGCAGAGGACTTTGTAGAGGGAGAAAGCTATGTGATTCAGCTTATTTGGAAAACACAGGATACCGCATCCCGGAAGCTCTATACCATGAATGTTTACGAGGACGAGCGTCTGGTGGGATCACGGAGCCTAATTATGGACAGAGGCTCAGTTGGCATGAACCCGATGCTGACATTGGGTGAAAAGCTGTATAAACCACGTGTAGGAGCCACAAGCCTTGTGTTCACAATTTCACACGGAAGCGCGGAAGTTGCCAGAGAGACGGTGCGAATTCAAGTTGTACCTGGGAACAAAAAGAAACTGCAGTCTTTTGATATTCCGATGCAGCGGACGGTTGACGGATTTGTCGGAACTCAGATTAAGAGAGTCATTTGTCTGAAAGATGGAGAAAAAAATCAATTTTTGGCAGTTAGCGCGAACCCACTGTATTATGCAGGGAATGGAATATGGGAACCACTGGACGCAAAAGGTGGAAAAGGATTGCTTGATTTGACAGGCGGCTATGACACTAACGGAAAAATTGATTTAACAACCTTAAAAGCTGTTGATAGGTACGGAATACTCTACCATTTCAATGGAAAGAAGTGGGAAAAGGAACAGGATAGCAATTATAAAAAAGTAGGAACAAATTCTCTTAAACAGGTCATTTTTGCCGGGAATAAGATTGTAGGCCTCGCGATTGGCGGCAATAAGGGGGGAAAACTGTATGTCGGTGAGCAGAATATAAAAACTAATACGATAGAGTGGAAACAAGAAAAAAGCCTCGGAGAGGACTGTTATTCCATTCTTTTGGGCGGTGATGATAAAGTTTATGCCACAACCTACACCGGGGAGTTGCACCAGTACGACGGCACAGCATGGAAGAAGCTGCGCGCGAAGACAAACCAACCGGCTCGCATACTTGCAGCGGAGTCGGAAGATGAGATTTGGGTTGCTGAAAAGTTCAAAGAAAAGAGTAATGTAAAGGCAAAAATCCAAAAATACGGATATAAAGAAAACGGATTAGCGCCGATACAGACATGCAAAACGCCAATGGGAATCGCAGACCTTCCGACAGGATTCATAAAAGACGAGAGTACGATGTATTGTGTTTATAACGGTTCTCTATGGGAAAGTGAAGACGACGGCGAAAAATGGACACGTCAAATTATAGACAGCGACGGATACGAAAGAGATACACTGGAAACAATCCAAAAGACCGAATACGGGATTTTTTATTTGGGAAGTAAAGGCTCGTTCTATTACGACGGAACAGCACTGGGGGAAACGGCAAAGCCTGCGAACGAGTATAACGCGAGGACGGTGCGCGTTGCTGTGAACAGTGGCGATTCGAGCAAAAAAAACTTTGCCTTCGGTGGGAAAGTAACCGTAGATAATCAGTTTGATTTGACGCCTTATCTTACCTATTACCGCTATGGGGGCGGCGGAGATGGAAAAATTCCGACTGCTGCGGACGCAGTATGGGGAAAGTACAGCAAGGAGGACAAAACCGGCTTTAAGATTCCGACCGCCATGCACGCCGTGGTGAAAATGCTGTTGGAACAAGGATGTGATTTTAGCAGTACAGAAAAATACAATTATCAGGGAAAAGAGTATACGATTCCGGCTATTTTAGATGCGCAAGCAAATATGGGCGGAGGTGTATACGTAGCGATGGTAAATGGGCTGCGTGAATTTGATGAGGGTGATATGTCCGGATGGATGTATCTGGTCAACGGAGCTTATCCAAACCTTGGTTTGTCGCAATGGGCACTGGATGACGGGGATGTAATTGTTCTTCGTTATGTTACGAGATATGCGGGTGGAAGTGAGAGCCCGGGCACCGGAACTCGCCTGACGACACGAGAATACGGACAACAGGCGGAAATCGAAATCGATTCGGGAACAACGCTGACCTTCCATAGCGAGGCAGGTAGTAGTCAAGATGCAGACATGGCCTTTCTCTATGTGGATGGCAGACGCTACTATAACTACACAGAAAGCGGCGCGAAAGAAACCGCAATGACCGGTGAGGATGGACTTTTACAGATGACCTTCGACAAGGATGGCGTTTATGAAGTCTATTGCTATAAAAAAGGCATTTACGCACAGTCTAACATCATTACGGTTAGAGTCGGCAAGGGGAATGTTAAGCCGGAAATCCGGCTGAAAGCAGCCGCTTCCCGTAGCACACCGAATCAAGGGGTGCTTTTGACGGTAACGGATCTGCAAGGAAACGCAATGCCGGGCATTCGGCTTTACAACGCAGCAAACGATGAAGAACTGAACGGAATTGTGACTGACGAGAACGGGCAGGTAACGGTAAGATTTGCAGAAAAAGGAACGTATCAGATTTATGCCAAGGGCGAAGAAACGAAAGCATCGCAGGCAATTTCTCTCACCATAGCGGATGAAATCGGCGATATTCAAATCGCCATGTCCGACGCGCTTGACCTTGCCAATACAAGAGCAGACCGGCTTACCGGCAAGACGCCTTGGAACGGCATCGCCTTGGACAGACAGGCGCGCGGAGACTGGCAATCCGGAACGCTGAATGAACTGGTACAGGAAATCGGAAGCTCAATAGAAGCAAACAGCGGCACGCAGTATGAACTTGTCACCGACTATGCAAAATGGGTGCTGGCCATTCAGGCGGCGGGCGGCGATCCGTCCTCGCTTGTCTACAATAAGACAAAGATTAACCTGTTGGAAAAGATCTACAATTTCCATGTTCGATTGAATGACGGAACGGTCAAGAACCTTTACGCACAAGGGTTGAACGCACCGATCTGGTCGCTGATCGCACTGGACAGTGTACCGGAGACGATGCCGCAGGGCGCAAGGTACAGCAAAGCGGATCTTGTTCGGTACATCGTCAAAGCACAAAATGCTGACGGCTCATTTGCGCTTATCCGGGGCAGTAAGGGTGATGTCGATATCACGGCGATGGCACTGCAGGCATTGGCAAAACACCGCAGTGAAAGTGGTGTGGAAGCGGCGGTGCAAAAAGCTGTGCAGTGGCTGGCAGCGCAGCAAAGGGAAAACGGAGGATTTGCCTCCTACTACAGCAATGACAACTGCGAATCAACGGCACAGACAATCATTGCACTGACGGCTTTAGGAACGGATCCTGCCGCAGCACCGTTCCGGATGGAAACAGGTACGACGATGCTTGATGCGCTCCTGTATTATCATTTGGGTGATGGCAGCTTTGCGCATGAAGCAAACACCTATGGTGTGTTGACGGCAAACGATCTGGCGTCCGAGCAGGCGCATCTGGCACTGACCGCATACGACCGCTATGCACAAAACAAGGAGACACTCTATGATATGAGCGGCACGGAAAGGGTCGACCGCTACGCGCCGGTGATTACGACGGATTTGCGAACCTATACAACCAATGAGGAAAGACTGAATTTTGCAGTATTAGCAGAAGATGCGAAGGACGGCAATAATATTGAGCTGACGGTTGAATATAAATATGACGAAAATTCTGCTTATACGCAGACAGATCCTGATGAAAATGGAAGATACAATGTGCGGCTGAAAACATTTGACTTTTTAGCGAAGACAAAAGTTTTCTTCCGCATCACCGCGACCGACAAGGCAGGCAACACCGCGGTTGAGGAATATGTTGTTACATATTCGAAAGATCCGGTTGTCAAGACCATCCGTCTTCCGAAGAGCGTGCAGACTGTCGAAGTAGGCAAGACGCTGACACTGGAAGCGGAGGTGACTCCGGACAATGCAAAGAACAAGACGCTTACATGGACTTCCTCCGACACGAAGGTTGCAACCGTAGATGAGAATGGTAATGTTACAGCGCTGAGAAGCGGAACGGTGACGATTACCGCTCGCACTTGCGACGGCAGCAATCTTGCCGCGGAATGCAAAGTGCTCTGCGAACTGCCGCAGAGTCAGCAGCCGGACGATAAGACAATCAAAGTCACTTTCACGCTGCTCGGCGATGCTGTTCACGGAGACAAAAAGCCGTTCCATACTCTGCGTGAGAACAATCTGGATACATGGATTAAGCCTGTAACGGTAACGGTTGAAAAAGGTTCTTCTGTCGGAGATGTATTCGCGCAGATACTGACAAAGCACGGCTATACTTTTGAGGGTCTTTCCAAGAACTATATCTCCCATATTACAACGCCTGCCGGCGAGCGCATCGGAGAGTTTACCAACGGCAATCTTTCCGGCTGGATGTACACCGTAAACGGGCATCATCCGGAAGTTGGTCTGAACAGCTATATCCTGACCGGCGGTGATCGAATCATCTGGCACTACACTGACGACTACACGGTAGAAGAGGGATCCGAAAAGTGGAACACCCCGAGCGGCGTAGTGGAAGAAGTCAAGGATGTCACGACTGACACCAAGAAAGGAACAACAACTGCTCCAACCGATGTCAAAGTAAGCGAAAAGACAAACGCAGACGGAACGAAGACGAAGGTTGCCGAAGTCAAGATTTCTGCCGACAATCAGAAGGAAGTTCTGAAACAGGCGAAAGCAAGCAAGTCGAAGGAAATCATTCTGAATGTTTCCAGCAAATCCGTTGGCGACGCAGCGAAGGCAGATGTAACGCTTGATAAGAGCTTCATCGATTCTATCGTAAAAGAAACCGACGCGAAACTGACAATCAAGACACCGTTCGGGAATAAGACTTATACGCGGGAAGAACTGAAAGCGATGTCTGCGGCAGCGACAGGTTCCACAGTAACGGTTGCAATCGAAAAGGCAGCAGAACCGCCTGTGGATGATACGGCTAATGCAGAAAAGATTGCAAAAGCAAAGTCCATCGTGAAAGACTTGAAGCTTGTTGCCCGCTCAAGCAAGACAGCGAAGAAGAACATCAAAGCAGTCCTGAAGAGCGATACGAGGGTGAAGATTTCCATCAAGGAGCTCAAAGACCTTGGCTTCACCGTGAAATATCGCTTCTATCGCTCGACGAAGAAGGCGGCAGGCTACAAAGCAGCTGTCACGAAAAAGACCGCTTCTTACACCAACACAAGCGGTAAGAAGGGAACGAAATACTTCTACAAGGTTCAGGTCAGAGTTTACGACGAAAACGGCAAGCTCACCGTAAAAACCGCACTCAAGCAGTGCAAGTACGCGAGCAGAACCTGGACGAAATAAGACACATAATGAAAACGCGAAAACCCGTCGGATACCCGTCGGGCTTTCGCATATTCAAAATGGAACATCAATTTTCTGAAAGTGTGTGAACAGAAATGAAAGAAACGAAGGCTTGGCAGCTGCGAAAAAGCTCGCGCTTTTTTGCGTGCAGCAAAAGGGCTGGCGTACTTCTCTCGGTATCCATGAGCCTAAACGAATCCGTTATTTCAATTTAGTTTAGGAAAGGATGCCGAAGATGAAAAAGAGAATCTAACTTACATTTATACAGAAGAAAAATAAAGTCTTGCTATGTGGAAGTGCCGTTTGATGACGCACTTCTTTTTTTATACAGCAAAGGAGAAGAAGATTCGGAGGCATTGCCGGAAAAGATGGCAGAGAAGCGATACAAAACTATTTTTTGTATCTTGTGATATTCTTCCAATTTGGCGGAAAGCCCATTAGAGCATAAATATCTTCCTGTGATAAAGAATGTTCTTTTGAAAGATAATCAGAGAAGATCAGAGAAAGACTTCTCTTAAATTTCTTAAAATCTTCATCAGAAAGAAGATAGCGAAAAGCAATAACTAATGCAAATAAATCCCGTTTTCCATATAGGTATTGTGTGCCTTTTTGAGGAATTGAAAGTTTTTCATGTAGAATTGTATTAGGAATATCATTTTTCGTTTGAAATGAGAATAGCCGTTCATTATGGGCACAAACATTTCGGAATTTAGTAATTACTTTTAGGTATTGTGCCAACTGTTTTTCCTTAATAGCGTCAAAATTTTCAGATATTTTTGTGCGAATATCTGGTTTTACAAGGGCATAAAACTTGGACAGCGTACCAAATGTCAAACCATTTACGAGAACCCAAAGAGGAACATTTCCGTAATTTAGCCGTTGATGATTGATGTACGGATAATCGCTATTTTTATTTGCAAGCTGGCATCAAGATAGAAGCATTGATTTTCGCTATACTTTGCTGTGAAATAATAGGAAAGCAGCGAGCGGATATGCCGTTCAATCTTCAAGATATATTTTAAGAATAATTCTCTAAGATTTTCATCGAATTTATATAGTTCCACAATGCTTTCAAAAGTCGTGCCGTCTTTATATTTCTTTGTCGTAGGATTTTTGAAAGGTTCTTTATATCCTCCGATCAACCCGAAATACCCAATTTCACGGAGTATACGCTCGGCATATGCTGAATCGGAGATTGTAAGATTCTTGCTGCGTAGTTTACCAATTTGGTCTTGAAATGATAAAAAAGGTTTTGACATAGACTCCTCCATAAAAGTAAAGGGAGCTCCCGCAGGAACTCCCCCGGTCACAGGCCCCGCAGGCGTCTGTAACTCAATCATTGAATACATTATAAGCGGAAAAAAGCCTTTTGTCAAGGCTTTATGCACTTAGCAGTATTCATCAATAGTCTATGAAAAAAAATGAAAATAATAATAAAAAGAGAGAAACAAAGCCGAAGCATTTATTAACTCCCTTTTACGGCTAATTTTTTCGTTGTCCGCCAACCACCGACACATTCGTTCGGCAAGCATTTCAGATTTTTTCGTAAAAATTTTGAAATTTTTTGGTTGTAGAAATCGAATATTTTCTGCAGTAAATATAGTGAAAGCAAATTGAATAAGATTTTGTTTGGGATATTCTTACCTTGACACGCAAAAGAACTGATTACAATGGATGTTTATAGCGATAACCGCAAATTGGAAAACCTATGTTCGTTTTTGGCTATACTTTTTATATTTTTTGTGATATACTTTTAATAAGGTATTGTGGAAGTGGTAGTGGTGAGGGTATAGGTAAAAAGCGGATGAACGAAGAGGTTTTGCAAATAGTTAAAATAGGGGAATAAGTAAATGAATCAAGAACATGAAATTGTTTTATATCAAGTGGAAGACACTAATATTTATGTGAATGTAATGTTTCAAGAAGATACATTTTGGATGACACAAAAAGCAATGGCGGATTTATTTGAATGTACAACAGATAATATTTCCTTGCATTTGAAAAATATTTATAAGGAAGAGGAATTAGATGAAGAACGAACTGCCGAGTTTTTCTCGGTAGTTCAAAATGAGGGACAGCGTAACGTTAAACGAAAAGTAAAATGTTATAATTTGGATGCAATTATAGCTGTTGGATATCGAGTAAATTCTAAGAAAGCTACACGTTTTCGGCAGTGGGCTACTAAAACATTAAAAGAATATATTACAAAAGGGTTTGTGTTGAATGATGATATGCTTAAAACGGCAGACCTTTTGGAAAAGACTATTTTGATGAATTACTTGAACGCATTCGTGAAATCAGAGCCAGTGAACGCAGAGCCTATCAAAAAATTACGGATGTATTTGAACAGTGCAGTTATGATTATGATAAAAATAGTGAGATAACAAAAGCATTTTACGCATTTGTTCAAAATAAACTTCACTTTGCTGTTACCGGAAAGACTGCGGCAGAATTGATATATGAACGTGTTGATTCGGAGAAACCAGCAATGGGTTTGACTACATGGAAAGATGCTCCGGATGGGAAAATTTTAAAACAGGATATTAGAATAGCAAAAAATTATTTGAATGAAAAAGAATTATCACGATTGAATAGACTTGTGACAATGTTTATTGATTATGCAGAATTAATGGCCGAAGATGAGATATTAATGAGCATGCAAGACTGGGTTGAGCAAACGAATCAGTTTTTACTGAATAATAGACGAAAGGTACTGAATGGAAAAGGAAAAATTTCTCATGATACTGCTATGCAAAAAGCTGAGAAAGAATATGAAGTATTCAGAGTCAAACAGGATAGAGAATATGTTTCTGAATTTGATCGGGAAGTAGAGAAATATCTTAAAGGAAATGATTAAAAAAGTTATCCGTAATAATTTATAAATTAGGAATATAGCGGGAGGGAAAATTTATGAAAATGAATTTTAAAGGATTAGTTGACTTGCATACATTACCCAAAACGACACCGCTATTACCTTTATATGAGGCCATTATAAATTCTATACAGAGTATTGAAGATGCTCAAATATCGAATGGAAAAATAGAAATTATAGTTGAACGTGAAAAACAGATGAATTTATTTAATCAGTGGGAAACGGATATAGAAAATATCATTATTGTTGACAATGGGATAGGCTTCAATGATGAAAATTATAATTCTTTTGATACTTATGCCAGTGAATATAAGGTTCAAAAAGGGTGTAAAGGTGTTGGAAGAATGATGTGGTTAAAAGCGTTTTGCAATGTCAGTATAGAAAGCATATTTGTCGAAGAAGATAAGAAAAAATGCAGAACGTTTTTATTTGATGCAAATCATGCAGTTCATGATATGAAGATTACGGAATTAAGTTCGGAGGTTTTACAAACTACTAAAGTACGATTAAATGGATTGAGAGAACAATATAAAGGGAATTGTCCCAAAAAATTAGAAACTATAGCAAAAAATATATTAAATCATTGTTTTACTTATTATGTATTGGGAAAGGCGCCTAAAATAATAGTAAGTGATGAAAAAGATACAATAGATATCGATGAATTATATAAAGGAAATATTGGAGATAATATAAAAATTGATGATATAGATATCAAAGGGACTACTTTTAAAATAATACATTCTAAGAATTATATGAATTCTAAGGATAAGCATACAATGAATTTTTGTGCAAATCATTGGGTTGTGCAACCTGTCTCTTTGACAAAAATAATGGGAAATGCCAGCGCAAAATTGAACGATGAAAATGGAGAATTTATATATAACGGATATATAATGTCAGAGTTGTTAGATAGACATGTAAATAGAGAACGTACAAAAATCGAGCTTCCTGAGCAGTTCGATTTAGTGGAAAATGTTGGTATGAATGACATTGCAGAAAGTGTAGAAAAGGTTATCTTAGACTATTTAAAGAAAGATATAGAAGATAGTAATAAAAAGAAAAAGGAAATGATTCAAGCATATGTTTTCGGAAAAAATCCTAAATATAGAATGCTGTTGAAGAATAAACCGGAAATATTTAATGAAATACCTTGGGTAGTAGATGAAGAAAAATTAGAAATGGAATTGTTTAAACAAGAACAAAAATTTAAACTTGAATTGAAGCAAGAAGGGAAGGAACTCGAGCAAGAATTAAAGAATGGAATTGTGGATTATGAAAGTTATTTAGAAAAACGTAATAATTATGCAGAAAAAATGTCTGATATTGGGAAGAGTAATTTGGCAGAATATGTGATGCATAGAAAAACGATTTTAGATATTCTTGCTCAGAATATAAAATATAAAGATCAAGAACAAGAAAAATATGCGTATGAAAAAAATATTCATCAACTAATCTTCCCAATGACAAAGACTTCAGATGATATAGATTATTTGCAACATAATTTGTGGATAATAGATGAAAAATTGGCATATCATCATTACCTTGCATCTGATATGAAAATAAAAAAGTTGGAAGCAATTGAAAACAACAGTGGAAAAGAGCCAGATTTGATAATTTTTGATTCGCCGTTTGCATTTACTGACGAAGAGGAGCAACCATATAGAAATATAACAATAATTGAGTTTAAACGACCGGGCAGAGAACACTATAATGATACTGAAAATCCAATTAGGCAGATTAAAGAATATATGGATGATATTGTAGAAGGAAAAGTGAAAACAAAAGATGGGGGATTTCTAAATGGAACAGGAAATATTCGGTTTTTTTGTTATATTATATGTGATGTAGATTCGAGTATAAAGAAGCTATCTAAGATGGAGGATTTGAAAGAAACTCCAGATAATATGGGCTTTTATAAGTATATTGATTCATATAAAGCGTATTTAGAAATTATTCCCTATAATAAATTGATACAAGATTCGAAAAAAAGAAATAAAATATTATTTGACAAGCTTTTTAATCAAAGTTAGCATAGATGTTTTGTAAGAATCAGAAGAAAATGCGAATTTCATTTATTCTTTGGATTGATTTAAAGAGCGGTATGATAAAACATTGAGCAAGGCATATTTGGAAGGAATAAGAAATGGAGTTCAAACTACATTCAGACTATACCATGATGGGCGACCAGCCGGAGGCGGTCAACAGACTTGCCGCGGGGATCGCGGAAGGCAGGAAATATCAGACTTTGATGGGCGTGACGGGGTCCGGCAAGACCTTTACGATGGCGAATCTGATCCGGCAGGTGCAGAAGCCGACGCTGGTGATTTCCCATAATAAGACGCTGGCAGCGCAGCTGCATGGCGAGTTTAAGGAGTTCTTCCCGGAGAACGCGGTGGAGTATTTTGTCAGCTACTACGATTACTACCAACCGGAGGCCTATGTGCCTTCAACAGACACCTATATAGAAAAGGATTCGGATATCAACGACGAAATCGAGAAGCTGCGTCACTCGGCAACGGCAGCACTGGCAGAGCGCAGGGATGTAATTATCGTCGCATCGGTTTCGTGCATCTATGGTTTAGGAAGTCCGTTCGATTACGAGAATCAGATGCTTTCGCTGCGTCCGGGCATGGAAAAACCGAGAAAGGATATTTTGCGCAGACTCGTAGATATTCAGTATGTGCGAAATGATTTGGCATTTGAACGCGGGACTTTCCGCGTACGCGGCGATGTGATTGACATTTATCCGGCGGGCGCGGAATCGGCGGTCAGAGTGGAGCTGTTCGGCGATGAGGTGGAATCCATCAAGGAAATGAACCCAATCACAGGCGAAATCATCGGGCTCAGAAACCACATTGCCGTATATCCGGCATCTCATTATGTGACTTCCCCGGAAAAAATGGAGCGCGCAATCGAGACTATCGACGAGGAACTCGTGGAAAGGGTGCAGTGGTTCAAGGACAGAGGAAAGCTCCTCGAAGCGCAGCGAATTGAGCAGAGGACACGTTACGACCTTGAAATGCTGAGAGAAGTTGGAAGCTGCAAAGGAATCGAGAACTACTCAAGGCATTTAAACGGACTGCCTGCGGGCATGCGTCCCTACACGCTGATTGACTACTTCCCGGACGATTTTTTGATTATTATCGACGAGTCGCATGTTATGCTTCCGCAGCTTCGTGCGATGTATGCGGGCGACCGCTCGAGAAAATCTTCGCTGGTGGAATACGGATTCCGTCTGCCGTCAGCGCTTGACAACCGTCCGCTTCAGTTTGAGGAATTTGATAAGCTGATTCATCAGGTTGTATTCGTAAGCGCAACTCCGGCTGCATACGAAAGAGAGGTTTCCGGCGGCATAAACGCAGAGCAGATTATTCGTCCGACGGGGCTGCTTGATCCGCCAATTGAAATTGTTCCGACTGAAGGACAGATTGACCATCTGATAGGCGAAATTCATAAAGTAGTCGAGCGCGGAGAACGCGTTCTGGTGACAACTTTAACCAAAAAAATGGCGGAGAGTTTGACAGACTACCTCAAAGGGGTAAACATAAAGGTAAGATATCTGCATTCAGAGGTCGATACCCTTGAGCGAATGGAAATCATACGGGATCTGCGGCTGGGTGTTTTCGATGTTTTGGTCGGAATTAATTTGCTCAGAGAAGGACTGGATATACCGGAGGTTTCGCTTGTGGCAATTTTGGACGCGGACAAGGAAGGCTTCCTGCGTACCGAGACTTCGCTGATTCAGACCATCGGAAGAGCGGCGCGAAATGCGGACGGCAGAGTTATCATGTATGCGGATCGCGTAAGCAAGGCGATGGATGTGGCGATGAAAGAGACCGACAGAAGGCGCAAAATTCAGGACGATTACAACAAGGCACATGGAATCACGCCGGCATCGGTCAAAAAATCCGTCCGCGCAGTCATCGAAGCGACGAAGGCTGCAGAGCCGGAAATGGAAGAATACAAGGGCAAGACGCCGCTTGAATTGACAAAGAAAGAATTGAATGACTATATAAAGAAACTGGAGAAGGAAATGAAGCAGGCAGCGCAGGATTTACAATTTGAACGCGCGGCACAGCTCAGAGACCGGATTTTTGAATATAAGGTCAGATTATAAATTGGATTACAAAGGAGACACAATGTCAAAAGACATCATTATAAGGGGTGCAAACGAAAACAATTTAAAAAATCTCGATGTGGTGATTCCAAGAGACAAAATGGTGGTTTTAACAGGGCTTTCGGGATCCGGCAAGTCATCGCTTGCTTTTGATACCATTTATGCGGAGGGACAGAGAAGATATATGGAGAGTCTTTCTTCGTATGCAAGGCAGTTCCTCGGGCAGATGGAGAAGCCGAATGTGGAGTATATCGAAGGGCTTTCGCCTGCGATTTCCATCGACCAGAAGACGACGAACCGCAATCCGCGTTCCACGGTGGGTACGGTTACGGAAATTCACGACTACCTGCGTCTGCTTTATGCGCGCGTTGGCAAACCGCACTGTCCGGTCTGCGGAAAGCCAATCAGCAGCCAGTCTGTCGACCAGATGGTCGATACCATCATGGAATTTGAAGAGGGTACGAAACTGATGGTACTTGCGCCGGTTATCCGTCAGCGTAAGGGTACACACGAAAAAATAATCGAAAGAATCCGCAAAGAAGGCTTTACCAGAGTCCGCATCGACGGCGAAATTTATCTGCTGGACGAGGACGAAATCAAGATGGAAAAGACGTTCAAGCATACGATTGAAATCGTAATCGACCGAATTGTCGTAAAACCCGGTCAGGAAGGACGAATCGCTGAAGCCTGCGAGCTTGCGATTGCCCAGGGTGACGGGCTTGTTGAAGTGATCGGGGACTTTTATGACAGACACTATGAGAAGACATTCAGTACCAAGCTTGCCTGCCCGGATCACGGCGTGAGCATAGAAGAACTTGAGCCGAGAATGTTTTCCTTCAACGCACCATTCGGAGCATGTTCGCACTGCAACGGACTCGGATTCACACAGAAACTTGATCCGAAACTTTTGATAGATGAGAGCATAAGCATCGATGACGGAGCTCTTCAGCCGATTTTCGGAACGATGGAATTCAGCGGTTTTTACCGCCAGCTTGTTGATGCGCTTATCAAAGCGCACGGTGTGGATTCTTCCAGACCGCTTTGCGAGCTGCCGGAGACATTCAAAAAGGAACTGTATTACGGCACAGGGGACAAACATCTCGTATACGATTATGTGAGCAGAAGCACCGGCACAGTTTCCCATCAGGACAGGCCGTTTGAGGGGGCACTGGTCAATATCGAACGCAGATACAGAGAGACGACGTCAGATTATTTCAAAGAAAAAATGGCACGATACATGGTTGTAAAGGAGTGTCCTGCGTGTCATGGCCGTAGACTCAAACCCGAAATTCTGGCGGTTACGGTAGGCGGGGTCAACATTGCGGAACTCTCTGAAATGTCGATAAAGGAAGCACTTGAATTTATCGACGGACTTGAACTTTCCGAAAAAGACGGCAAAATTGCTTATCAGATTTTGAAAGAGATAAAGGCAAGACTTCATTTCCTTGTGGATGTCGGACTTGACTATCTTACGCTCAGCAGAACCGCATCCACACTTTCGGGCGGTGAATCGCAGAGAATCCGGCTTGCAACGCAGATTGGATCCAGCCTTGTGGGTGTGCTTTATATCCTTGACGAACCAAGCATCGGACTTCACCAAAAGGACAACGAAAAACTGCTGCAGACGCTTCGTCATCTCACGGACATCGGCAATACACTGATTGTGGTTGAGCATGACGAGGATACCATGTACGCGGCGGATCACATCATAGACATAGGTCCCGGCGCCGGAATAAACGGCGGAGAACTTGTGGCACAGGGTACCGTTGAAGATATCAAAGCATGTAAGGAATCTCTTACCGGTCAGTACCTTTCAGGAGCAAAGAAAATTTTTGTCCCGGAACACAGAAGACCGGGAAACGGCGAGAAGCTTGTAATCAAGGGCGCACGCGAGAACAATCTGAAGAACATCGACGTTGAAATTCCGCTTGGCAAGTTTGTATGCGTTACGGGAGTCTCAGGCTCCGGAAAGAGCAGTTTGATCAACGAAATCCTGTACAAAGGTGCCGCGAGGGTTACAAACCGCTTTCAGGAGGAACCCGGAGAGTTCGACGAAATCCTCGGACTTGAGAATATTGACAAAGTGATCGACATTGACCAGTCGCCGATCGGCAAAACACCGCGTTCCAACCCGGCGACCTATACGGGAATGTTCAATCACATTCGTGATTTGTTCGCAAGCCTTCCGGAAGCAAAACTCCGCGGATACCAAAAAGGAAGATTCAGCTTCAATGTTAAAGGAGGCAGATGCGAGGCATGCAGCGGCGACGGAATCATATGCATTGAGATGCATTTCCTGCCGGATGTATATGTGCCTTGTGAAGTCTGCAAGGGCAAAAGATACAATCGAGAAACACTTGAAGTTAAATACAAAGGCAAAAGTATCTTCGATGTGCTTGACATGAGTGTCAAAGAAGGAGTAGAATTCTTTCAGAATGTGCCTTCCATAGCAAGACATCTTCGGACACTTGATGAAGTAGGACTGGGGTATATTAAGCTCGGCCAGCCGTCGACGCAGCTTTCGGGCGGCGAAGCACAGCGCGTCAAGCTTGCCTCAGAGCTGACAAAACGAAGTACAGGCAGGACCTTGTACATTCTGGATGAACCAACTACGGGACTGCATTTTGCGGATGTGGACAAGCTGCTTGCCGTTCTTGACAGACTCGTGGATGCCGGCAACACGGTTGTTGTAATCGAGCACAACCTTGATGTAATAAAGCGTGCGGACCATATCATCGACCTTGGACCCGACGGCGGAAACCGCGGCGGGACAGTCGTTGTATCCGGAACACCGGAGGAAGTGGCTGCATGCAGCGAATCGTATACAGGACAATTTCTAAAAAAGCTTCTGTAACAATCACAAAAGGAAACAAAACGGAGGAAATCCAAAATGAAAGAAAAACTGAATCTGACGATGCTTACGGACTTTTATGAGATAACCATGGCAAACGGCTATTTCCAATCGGGCATGGCAGAGGACATTGCGTACTTCGATATGTTTTTCAGAAGAGTACCGGACGGCGGCGGATATGCCATCATGGCCGGTCTTGAACAGCTTATCGAGTATCTCCGGAACCTTACATTTACAGAGGAAGATATCGAATATCTTCGCAGCAAAGACATGTTTTGTGAAGAATTTCTCGATTATCTCAGGAACTTTGAGTTCAAATGTGATGTATGGGCCGTACCGGAAGGAACACCGATCTTTCCGCATGAACCGATTGTAACCGTAAGAGGGCCCGTTATGCAGGCGCAGTTCATCGAAACGATGGTGCTTCTTTGCATCAACCATCAGAGCATGATTGCGACCAAAGCAAACAGAATCGTCAGAGCCGCTCAGGGAAGAGCGGTCATGGAATTCGGATCAAGAAGAGCCCACGGCGCAGACGCTGCAATACTCGGAGCAAGAGCAGCTTATATCGGCGGATGCGCGGGAACCGCATGTGCAATCGCAGACAGAGACTACGGGATCGCAGCACTCGGCACGATGGCACACAGCTGGGTACAGATGTATCCGGACGAATATTCCGCATTCAAAAAGTATGCCGAAATCTATCCTCAGAACTGCGTTCTGCTGGTAGATACATACAATGTGCTCAAATCGGGCGTACCGGCGGCAATTAAGGTGTTCAAAGAAATGAAACCGCAAAGCATGGGAATCCGAATCGACTCCGGCGATGTGGCATACCTGACCAAGAAAGCCCGCAAAATGCTTGATGACGCAGGACTTCAGGACTGCAAAATCGTCGTTTCAAACTCACTTGACGAATACATCATCCGTGATGTCATCCTTGAGGGAGCCTGCATCGACTCTTTGGGCGTAGGCGAACGACTCATTACTGCGAAGTCAGAACCTGTTTTCGGCGGCGTTTATAAGCTTGCAGCACTCGAAAAAGACGGCGTGCTGACACCGAAAATCAAAATTTCGGAGAATGTTGAAAAGATTACGAACCCGGGATTTAAAGGACTTTACCGACTGTACAGCAAAGCTACGGGCAAGGCACAGGGGGATGTAATGACGATTGCCGGTGAAACCATTCCTGAGCAGGGCGAGTACGAGATTTTCGATCCGAATGCGGTTTGGAAGAAAACAATCGTAAAGAACTACACGGTAAGAGATCTTCATGTTCCGATTTTCGAGAAGGGCAAATGCGTATACGAAAGTCCTTCCATTGAGGAAATCAAGAGCTACTGCAAGGAGCAGGTCGCAACTCTTTGGGATGAAACCCTCAGATTTGAGAACCCGCAGACATACTATGTTGATCTTTCGCAGAATCTTTGGGATATGAAGAACAAATTACTGAGAGAGTATTCGGCGAAATAATTTCAAAACAGAACAACGGATAAAAACTGAGAAGAACCATAAAACCGACGGACAAAAGCGTGTTTTATGGTTTTTTTCGTAAAAGACTTGAAAAAGCAGAAATATATTGATACTACTTGATATCAATTAGTATCAAATTTAAAGAATGCAAAAATTATTCAAACCGGCCGAAATAAAGAGTTTGGTAGACAATGAAGCTTGCAGATGATATAATATCTCCTATGTGATTGAAACAATATGAATGGGGGATAAGGAATGAATCAAAAATTAACAGGCAAGCAGTATGCCCTGGTTGCGTCGATGCTTTTCGGAATGTTTTTCGGAGCGGGCAACCTCATTTTCCCGATTATACTCGGGGCAAAGGCGGGTTCGAGTTTAGTTCCTGCACTGATCGGAATGTTGATAACGGCAGTCGGAATGCCGCTTCTGGGAATCGTTGCACTTGGCGTATCGAAGAGCAGCGGCCTGATGGAAATGTCGAGCCGCGTCGCGAAAGGATACGGATATTTCTTTACATGTGCGCTCTATTTGACGATTGGGCCGTTCTTTGCAATACCAAGATGTGCGGCAACATCCTTTACGATGGGAATTGAGCCGCTTATCGACGGGAATGTGACGGTCGTGCAGGCAATTTTTACGACGCTTTTCTTTGCGGCGGTATTGTTCTTTGCGCTCAGACCGTCGAACATCATGAATTCAGTCGGTAAATATCTGAATCCGATTTTTCTCGTTTGCCTCGGAGTCTTGGTTATTGCGGCACTGATTTCACCGGAGCAGACAGTTTCAAGCGTACCCGCAAGTGGGGCTTATGCGGAGAATGCTTTTTCAATGGGCTTCCTGCAGGGTTATGACACCTTGGATGCACTTGCTTCTCTTGCGTTCGGCATTATCGTAATAAATGTTATTACGGGCATGGGCATTGAAGAACCGGGCGCGATTGCGAAAAACACGATTAAATCCGGCGTTTTCAGTATGATTTTAATGACAGTGATTTATGCATTGATTGCTATAGTGGGAGCGCAGAGCTACGGACTGTATGCGGATCAGCTTGCAGATCCTTCCTTTAACGGGGGAACGGCGTTTGCGGTTATCGCAAGACACTATCTCGGAAGCACAGGCATGATTGTACTGGCTCTGACGGTTACTTTCTGCTGCATGAAGACGGCAATCGGACTGGTTACATCATGTGCGGACACTTTCTCGGAAATCTTTCCGCATTCACTTTCGTATCGCAATTGGGCGATTGCATTTACGGCATTTTCGCTGCTCGTGTCCAACATCGGTCTTTCAAAGATTATTTCTTTCTCGGCACCGGTGCTGTACTTCTTGTATCCGCTTGCGATCGTGCTGATACTGCTCACGATTTTCGGAAAATATTTCGGACATTCGCGCATTGTCTATGTATGCGGAATCGGATTTACAATGATTGCTGCCGTGCTTGACCTGCTGCGCGTGAGCGGACTTGCACAGGGAGTTGTGGAATGGGCTTCCGGCTGGCTGCCGCTTTATACGATGGGACTTGGCTGGCTGGTTCCGGGCGTTATAGGAACCGTAGTCGGACTCATTGCCATGAAGTTTACAAAGAAAAACGCATAAAAAATACGCCTTTGGAAAGGCCTGCTGGGTGCAGGAAGTTCCGAAGGCGTTTTCTTATTTAATTTTACAGTGTGCCGGAAGCGTTCAAGACATTTTTAATCTTGTGCTGTACCATCGCCTGAATTGCGTCTCTGCCCGGCCCGAGGTATTTACGAGGGTCGAAGTCCGCCGGATTTTCAGCGATGTACTTGCGGACTTCCGCAGTCATTGCCAGACGAAGGTCAGTGTCAATGTTGACCTTGCAGATGCCGTATTTGGTCGCTTCGCGGATCATTTCCTCAGGAACGCCCTGCGCGCCCGGAATGTCGCCGCCGTACTGATTGCACTTGTCAACGAATTCCTTCAGAACCGAGGATGCGCCGTGCAGAACAAGCGGTGTGTCCGGAATCAATTTGTGGATGGCCTTCAGTCTTTCAAAATCAAGATAAGGCTCGCCTTTGAACTTGTATGCACCGTGGCTGGTGCCGATTGCGATTGCAAGGGAGTCAACCCCGGTCTTTTCTACGAATTCCGCGGCTTCATCAGGGTCTGTGAAAGTTGCCGAACGCGCGTCAACCTTGATATTGTCTTCAACGCCCGCAAGCTTTCCAAGTTCCGCTTCAACCACAACGCCGTGTGCATGTGCGTATTCCACAACCTCTTTCGTGAGGCGGATATTTTCTTCAAACGAATGCTTGGAACCGTCGATCATAACGGAAGTGAAACCATCGTCTACGCATTTCTTGCAGATGTCGAAGTCCTCGCCGTGGTCGAGGTGAAGCGCGATGTCAAGACCCGTATCGAGGATTGCAGCCTCTACGAGCTTCGTCAGATAAGCGGGCTTTGCGTATTTGCGCGCGCCTGCGGATACCTGAAGAATCAGCGGTGACTGTTCGATTTTCGCTGCTTCGACGATACCTTGAATGATTTCCATATTATTTACATTAAAAGCGCCGATTGCATAGTCGGATTGCAATGCTTTGGCGAACATTTCTTTCGTGGTGACTAATGCCATTTCTTACCTCCTGCTGTTTGGAACTTAAACTACATATAGTATACAACATCGGCGGCCGAAAAGAAAGATGGCAATTTTGGTTTTCCGCAATTATTCATCGGAAGCACCGCCAAGCCCCGACATAATCGGGCCGAGCATATCCATGATGCCCGAAAGGTCAGGAAGAGCCGAAGCGTTAATCAAAGATTCAGGCTCGGAAGCCTTCGGCGGCTTCGGCAGTTTCTGCGGAGTTAAAGCCATCTGTCCCAGGTTATCGACCTTGCCCATGATTCCAACCATGCGGTGAAAGTCCTTTGCAAGCGCTGCAGGATGCGGCGGTCGGGCAGGAGGCCGAACGAGGGCTGCCGCAGAACCCGGAACGGGGCCGGTATTGCCGCCATCAAGTGCGGCGAAAACGAGCAGCAGAAGAAGCACAACGCCGATGGAATTTTGATTGTTCATTTATGTATTCCTCCCAAGAATGAAAGATGGTTCGCATAATTCTATAAAACATAATATGAAAGGACGCGCAATTTCGTGCGCCGCGCCGCATAGATTATTACATAAATCGGAAAAAGGGGGAAATTAAATGGATATCAATGAAAAAATGGCGGCAGAGATTGCCGCGCAGCTCGGGCTCGGAAATAACGGGGGCGTGAACAAACAACTCCTCAGAGGACTCGAAAGCAAGTCGGACGAAGAACTGGCAAGGGACATTTTACGAATGAAGGAGCAGCTTGCGGCGAGCAATATCAGTCCCGCGCGGCAGAAAGCAATGCTGAAAAGTCTCATGCCGATGATGAACGCATCGCAGAGGGCAAGACTGGAGAAAATAATCAGCTTGATTTCGGAGTAACCTGCTTTATAAGTGGATTCAAGATAAAAGGGGGCTGTGCCCTAACGGTTATTTTCCGTTAATGCGACAGCCCCCTCGCATGGCAAATGACTCTAATTTTGACAGAAACCCGTTAAGGGGGTGCAGTTCTTTGCCAAAGGAAGAGGAGCGCCTTCGTGAACCAATGCGTTAGGTGAAAATAATTTTTTGTTAAAATGCGTATGTTTTTCTCTGCACCACTTGCAAAGGAGAAAGAAACGCGGTATAATATGACCAAACAAACCAAAACGGTCATATTTAAGGAGGCGTACGCTTGGCTTTTACCGATTACGAGACTGAGCAGCTCCGCAAGGCGTTGCTGAAGGAA
>OIWT01001590.1_pt1 | contig 26452 bp, 21 predicted proteins | sample 1587701 | NCBI WGS metagenome assembly OIWT01 (sample SAMEA3888904, study PRJEB22519) | human gut metagenome | biome: human gut; feature: human-associated habitat; material: faeces | place: Denmark | collected 2009 | reverse complement strand
AGGTCAAAATTGTGGCAAAAATGCTCAAGGCGATCCACGCCCAGGAGAGCAAAAAAGCATCCCGCGAGAAGGCAAAGGCTGTTGTTGCCGAGCTGCGCGCCATGAAGCTGAAGGAAGCTGCCAAGAAGGTCGAGGACGGCATTGAGGAAACGCTGACCTATTGTGACTTTCCCAGCGAGCATTGGACCCGTATCCGCACCAACAACGTGATCGAGAGGCTGAACCGTGAGATCCGCCGCCGGACCCGCGTGGTGGGAACGTTCCCGGATGGAAATTCCGCCCTGATGCTGGTCTGCGCCCGGCTCCGCCACGTGGCGGGCACCCAGTGGGGCAACAAGAAATACATGAACATGAAGCACTTGGAGGCAGCTCTGGACGACGCCTCTATTGCCGGCTGACTTTATTCAGCCGGAGCCTGCAAATAAATTTGCGCATAAATCTTGACGGCACCTATTTGTCATTGTCAAAACAAGAAAGTGAGGCATGAGTACAAATGTCATTTTCAAAAGCAGTAGTAAAGCTGCGTATTCCGATAGTCATCGTCACGCTGCTTTTGGCGGTTCTTTCAGTTTTCGGAATGGTAAACACAAGGATAAATTATGATATGCTTGATTACCTTCCGGAGGATATGGACACCGTAATCGGTCAGAACGAACTCCTTGACGACTTCGGCAAAGGCGCTTTTTCCTTTATAGTGGTTGAAGATATGCCGAACAAGGACGTTGCAAATCTCGTTAAAAAGCTCGAAACCGTCGACCATGTTGAAACGGTTCTTTGGTACAGTTCTCTTATGGATGTTTCCGTTCCTATGGAGCTTTTGCCGGAAAAGCTTTATAACGAATTCAACACCGGCAACGCAACTCTTGTTGCAGTATTCTTTGATACATCCACTTCTGCGGATGACACCATGGATGCTATCCGTGAAATTCGCTCCATCGCAGGAAAGCAGTGTTTCGTTTCGGGAATGTCCGCACTGGTAACAGACCTTAAAGACCTTTGCGAACAAGAAGAACCTATATATGTCGGGATTGCAGTTCTGCTTGCCTGTGCGGCAATGATGCTGTTCCTTGACGGATGGCTTGTGCCGCTGGTTTTCCTTGCGAGCATCGGAATGATGATTGTAATCAACCTTGGCAGCAACTATTTCTTCGGCGAAATTTCGTATATTACAAAGGCCCTTGCTGCCGTGCTTCAGCTTGCTGTTACTATGGACTATTCAATATTCCTTTGGCACAGCTATAACGAGCAGCGCCAGAAATATGACGACCATAAGGACGCCATGGCGGCGGCAATCAGCGAAACGCTGACATCCGTAATAGGAAGCTCCATTACAACCGTTGCGGGCTTTGCGGCGCTTTGCTTTATGACCTTCACCCTTGGACGCGACCTTGGCTTTGTCATGGCGAAGGGCATTATCCTTGGCGTAATCGGCTGCGTAACCGTTCTTCCGGCACTGATACTTATTTTTGATAGGCCGCTGCAAAAGACGAAGCACCGTTCCATCATTCCGGATATGAAGAACTTTGCCGCAAATGTGGTAAAAATTTTCCCGGTGTTTCTTGTGGTGTTTGCGCTGCTGATTCCTCCGGCATATTATGGATATAGCAAGACGAACGATGAAGTTTATTACGATATGGGGCAGTGCCTGCCGCAAGATATTGAGTATGTTATTGCAAACTCGAAGCTTTCAGAGGATTTCGACATTGCGTCCACCCACATGGTGCTTGTGAGTGCAGACACTCCCACAAGCTCCGTTCGCAAAATGATTAAAGAAATGGAACAGGTGGACGGCGTTAAATATGTTCTTGGACTTGAGTCCGTGGTTGGCTCCAAAGTTCCGGAGGAAATTCTGCCGGAAAGCATAACAAGCCTGCTCAAGAGCGACAAGTGGGAGCTGCTGCTCATCAACTCCGAGTATAAGGTTGCAAGCGACCTTGTAAACGAACAGATTAACTCCCTCAATTCCGTACTCAAAAAGTACGACCCGAACGGTATGCTCATAGGCGAAGCACCCTGTATGAAGGATATGATAGAAACCACGGGTCACGACTTTGAAATAGTAAACGCCGTTTCAATAGTAGCGATATTTGTGATAATCGCCATTGTGGAAAAGAGCTTTTCTCTTCCGTTTATTCTTATTGCGGTTATCGAACTCGCAATATTCATTAACCTTGGCTTGCCGCATTACCTTGGTCAGTCGCTTCCTTTTATCGCGCCTATCTGCATAAGCACAATTCAGCTTGGCGCAACGGTTGACTATGCAATACTTATGACCACGAGATATAAAGCGGAGCGCCTTGACGGCCAGGATAAAAACGGCGCAGTAACAACGGCGCTTGCAGCTTCGATTCCGTCCATTATAGTAAGCGGTATGGGACTTTTTGCCGCAACGTTTGGCGTTGCCGTTTACTCCAACATAGATATTATCAGTTCCATGTGTATGCTTATGGCGCGCGGCGCTGTGGTAAGTATGCTTTGCGTAATATTCATTTTGCCCGCACTGCTTACTCTTTGCGATAAGCTTATTTGCGCGACAACATTCGGTATGAAAAAATGTAGGGAGGCAGTAAAACAATGAAAAACTCAGTAAAAAAGATAACTGCGGCGGCGCTTTGCACTGTGCTTATTGCCGGAAGCGTTGGCATAACCGCATTTGCAGAAAATAAAGCGGATTCCAAAGGCGAATCCGCCTCCGTAACGGAGGCTGAGGAGGCAAAAACAACCGCAGAAAGCTCCTCTTCCGATAAATCTCTCTCCGGAGTAAGCAAGGACGAAACCGTTTATGTTCTTGTGGACGCAGAAGGCAGCACTAAAAAGATAATCGTCAGCGACTGGCTTAAAAATTCAAATCAGAGCAAGGAAATAAAGGATTATTCCGAGCTTAAAGACGTAGAGAATGTAAAAGGCGACGAGGAATACACCATGGGCGGCAACAATGTCCGCGTATGGGACGCCGACGGAAACGATATTTACTATCAGGGTAATATTGATAAGGAACTGCCGGTTTCCGTTTCTGTAAGCTATAAGCTGGACGGCAAAGCAATCTCTCCGGAGGAGCTTGCCGGAAAAAGCGGAAAGGTGACAATTCGCTACACTTATAAGAACAATCAGTACGAAATGAGAGATATAAACGGCAAACAGGAAAAAATCTATGTTCCCTTTGCAATGCTTACCGGAATTGTGCTTGACAATGATGTTTTTACCAATATTGAGGTTTCCAACGGTAAAATGATAAACGACGGCGACCGTACCGCAGTTATGGGCATCGCATTCCCGGGACTTCAGTCAAGCCTTGGCATAGATAACGCAAAGCTTGAAATTCCGGAGTATGTGGAGATTACCGCAGACGCAAATAACTTTAAGCTCAGCAACACGGTAACCGTCGCAACCAACGAAATCTTCAATAAGATGGATTCCGAAAAATCTGACTCCGCAGACGACCTTGAAAATTCCCTCGGCACTCTTACCGATGCAATTTCTCAGCTTGTGGACGGCTCCTCTCAGCTTTACGACGGGCTTTCCACCTTGCTTGACAAATCCGGCGAGCTTATAAGCGGAATAAATCAGCTTGCCGCAGGCGCAAGTAAGCTTAAATCCGGAGCGGGACAGCTTTTCGGCGGCGCTTCCGAGCTTTCAAGCGGGCTTTCCACTCTTGCTTCCAACAACGCTCAGCTCAACGGCGGCGCAAAGCAGGTTTTTGAATCACTGCTTTCCATGGCGGATGAGCAGCTTGCCGCAGAGGGACTTGAGCTTCCCAAATTGACCATAGAGAACTATTCCTCTGTGCTCGGCGGAGTTATTTCCTCCCTTGATAAAGACAGCGTATATAAGAAAGCATACGACACCGCCCTTGCCGCCGTTACCGCAGAGGTAAACAAGAACAGACCCGTAATTTACGAAAAGGTATATGAGCAGGTATGGCCCGTTGTTTACGCACAGGTAAAGGAAGAGGCATACGACCAAGTTTTAGAGCAGGTACTTGCCAAAATGGGCATGACAAAGGAACAGTACGAAGCGGGCGTTGCCGCGGGAGTTATCACCGCAGAGCAGCAGGCTCAGGTGAACGCCGCTGTGGAAGCAGCGCTTACTCAAATTGCGGAGCCGAAGGCAAAGGAAGCCGCCGAACAGAAAACCGACGAGCAGGTTCAGCTTCTTATTGAGCAGAATATGAACTCTTCCGAGGTTCAGGCAAAAATAAGCGCCGCGCTTGAGGCGGCGGAATCCGGCGCAGCAAGCATTGCTTCGCTCAAAATGCAGCTTGACAGCTACAACAGCTTCTATACCGGACTTCAGACCTACACTGCCGGCGTTTCCACCGCAAGCGCCGGAGCAAGCAAGCTTTCGAGCGGCGCTTCCGAGCTTTACGGCGGCGTTTGCGAGCTTACCGACGGCATTTTCACACTCAAGGAATCCGCTCCCGCACTCGTTGACGGAGTAAAGCGGCTCAAAGACGGCGCTATGCGCCTTTCCGATGGGCTCAATCAGTTCAACGAAAAAGGTGTTGAAAAGATACTCGGCGCGGCAGGGGAGGACCTTGACGGTCTTGCACTGCGCTACAAAGCAATCATCGAAGCCTCTGAAAATTACAAAACATTCGCCGGAATTTCCGACGACATGGATGGTCAGGTAAAGTTTATCTACCGCACAGATGCGATAGAATAATTCCTCCATAAAAGAAATGCCGCCTGACCCAATAAAAACGGCAGCAGCTGCACCACCATTCGGTGCGGCTGCTGCCGCTTTTTTTTATGCGCTTACATAACAAATTTGGATTTCGGAGTTCCGCAAAGGGGACAGCGCCAACTTTCCGGAAGCTTTGAAAATCTTGTTCCGGGGTTTATTCCTTTGCCGGGTTCGCCCTTGTTTTCATCATAAACGTATCCGCAAATTGTGCATCTATATTTCATAAATCATCACCGAAATATATTATTTCCGCAGAAAGGGAAAAGATACGCTGTTTCGCTTGCAAAAATATGAAATTTGGGCTATACTAAATATAACTGACTATATAGATTCAAAGAGGTTTTAATGTTTACTGTATTAAAAACAGAAGGAAAAGCACGCCGATGCGAATTTGAAACCGTTCATGGAACGGTGCAGACGCCGGCTTTTATGAACGTTGCAACCTGCGGAGCCATAAAGGGCGGCGTTGCCGCAGAGGATTTGAAGGAGCTCCACTGCCAGGTTGCGCTTTGCAACACATACCATCTTTCTCTGCGCCCCGGCGACCTTGTGGTAAAGGAGCTTGGCGGGCTGCATAAGTTTATCAACTGGGATAGACCCATTCTCACCGACAGCGGCGGCTTTCAGGTGTTCAGCCTTTCAAAGCTTCGCAAAATAAAGGAGGAGGGCGTTTACTTCCGCAGTCATCTTGACGGACATGCCATTTTTATGGGTCCGGAAGAATCCATGCAGATTCAGTCCCACCTTGGAAGCACCATAGCCATGGCGTTCGACGAATGTGTGGAGAACCCCGCGCCGAAATCCTATGCCGCACAGTCCTGCCAGCGCACCGTGCGGTGGCTTGTTCGCTGCAAGGAGGAAATGGCGCGCCTTAATTCACTGCCGGATACCATTAACCCGAACCAGATGCTTTTCGGCATAAACCAAGGCTGCACCTTCAGCGATTTGCGTATTGAGCACATGAAGCAGATTGCGGAGCTTGACCTTGACGGCTACGCCATTGGTGGACTTGCAGTAGGCGAGCCTACCCTTGAAATGTACCGCATAATCGAGGATGTTGAGCCGTATATGCCCTTTGAAAAGCCGAGATACCTTATGGGCGTGGGTACGCCGGTTAATATTCTTGAAGGCGTTCACCGCGGAGTTGACCTTTTCGACTGCGTTATGCCCAGCAGAAACGCCCGCCACGGCACTTTGTTCACATGGCAGGGAATCCGCAACCTAAACAACGAAAAGTACATCTATGACGACGGTCCGGTCGATCCCGAATGCGATTGCCCAACATGCCGCCTGCACAGCAGAGCATATGTGCGCCACCTGCTCCGTGCAAACGAGCTGCTTGCACACCGTTTGACAGTTCAGCACAACCTATTTTTCTATAACACGCTTATGGAGCGCATCCGTGAAGCGCTCGACAACGGCACTTTTGAAGAATTTTATCAAAAATATGTGCCCATTCTCGGCAAAAGGATATAAAAGCACCTTGCTAAAAGAGAAAATATGCTTTATAATTATTTTATACTGTTTTTTGGAGGTAAAAAATGACTAACGTATATCAACTTCTTACCACTGCTGCCGCGGCTACCGGCGAAAGCGGCGATATTTGGGGCTCTCTTCTGAGCTATGCTCCCATTGTTATCGTTATCATCGCTTTCTATTTCGTGCTAATCCGCCCACAGCAGAAAAAGGACAAAGAAGATAAAGCAATGAGAGAGAATCTTGACATCGGCGACGAAATTGTAACCGCCGGCGGTATTATCGGACGCATTGTTTCCATAAAGGACGATACCCTTGTTATCGAAACCGGAAGCGACAGAAGCAAAATCCGTATCACCAAATGGGCTGTTTCTCAAAACCTTACCGCTGCGGAGGCCGCAAAAGCAGCAAAAACCGCAAAAAGCACCAAGGCTTAATTTGACCGCTTGAATAAAAATTTCCCCTTTTGAATATCCTTAATAAGGATGACAAAGGGGGATTTTTTATGCCTGAAGCTAACGGTATTCGTATTATAGCAGGCAGCGCCATAGGCGCCGGAATAGGCGCGCTGTGCTCTGCGGCGATAATTTTCGTCATGGCGGCGGTGCTCGCCGCAAGCGGCATACCCGCCCCGCTGATAATGCCTCTTGCGACGGTGGCCTTGGCAATCGGCGGCTTTGCCGCCGGGATTGCCGCTGCAAAGCTGAGCAAAAGCAGGGGAATGGTATGTGGTGCCATTGCCGGAGCACTGTTCTTTTTGCTTGTGTGGGCAAGCGGCAGTATAATCGGTGAAGCTGCATTCGGCGCAATAACGGCAATAAAGGCGGGAATTATGATTCTTGCCGCAGCGTTTGGTGGAATAATTGGGGTTAATAAGCAGTAAAATGCACATTGCTCAGGCAAATGGCACTCGGCCAAAAGCAAAATCCCCATGCCGAATATGCACAGGGATTTTGCTGCAGGAAAAATAAAAAAAGATGAAAAACACCTTGCGGTGTTTTGGCTTCCGGCTGGAAGTCTTTGTGTCTCCGCCATTAGGTACAAAGACTTCCAAGCTTACTGGACAAATTAAGCGAAGTATCGCCGGAAAAAAATACTTCATTATATATAGACCCTAAAATCGCAAAAGTGCAACACTATTTTTGAAAAAATCTTAAAAATTTTTTCAAATTGTGACGACAGCCGCCATTGATAAAAAAACAGCATAAAATAAGAGCAAAAACTGTTGCAAGCGGCGCAACAATGTGTTATAATTTCTAATATAATAATGCAATATTATTCTGGAGGATTACATAATGGAACACATCAAAACTGTTAACAACGCAAACCTTAAAGAATCCTGCGCAAAAGGCGGCTGCGGCGAATGCCAGGCTTCCTGCCAGTCCGCATGCAAAACTTCCTGCACCGTTGCCAACCAGGAGTGCGAGAACGAGTCCCGCAAAGCAGGCAAATAATTTCATTTTGGATTTATGAAGAATTTGCAGGCGCGGATGCGTGCCTGCATTTTTATCGGAGAAATTTTAATGGTACATACTTACTACATGAACGGCTATTATATAGCCTTGGATGCAAACTCCGGTGCGGTTCATTCGCTGGACAAGCCCACCTTTGATTTGCTTAACAAATTTACCGACAAACTGCCGGAAAAATGCCCGGAGAATGTTTTTGACGAGCTTTCCGAGTATCCTCGCGCCGAGCTTGAGGAAATCTATTCCGAGCTTTTGGAGCTGCAAAAATCGGGACAGCTTTTCAGCGACGACGATTACGAGCGCTTTACCGATCTTATGAAAGGCGCGCCCATCAAGTCCATGTGCCTTCATATTGCGCATGACTGCAACCTGCGCTGCAAATACTGCTTCGCTTCCACCGGCGACTTCGGCAAGGGCAGAAAGCTCATGCCAGTGGAAACCGGTAAAAAGGCCATTGACTTTTTGCTCGAGCATTCCGGCAACCGCCATAACCTTGAGCTTGACTTCTTCGGCGGCGAACCGCTGATGAACTGGGATGCGGTCAAGGAAATCATAGCTTATGCCCGCAGCAAAGAGCAGGAATACAACAAGTGCTTCCGCTTCACCGTTACCACCAACGGAATGCTGCTAAACGACGAGAACATCGACTTCATCAACAGAGAGATGAAGAACGTGGTTCTTTCTCTTGACGGCAGAAAATGCGTGAACGACGCTATGCGCCTCACCGTAAACGGCAAGGGCAGCTACGATATTTTCGTACCGAAATTCCAAAAGCTTGTTGAAAAGCGCCGCAGCGGAAAGTTCACCGAATACTACGTTCGCGGAACATTCACCAAAAACAACCTCGATTTCGCACAGGATGTTTACCATATTGCCGATGACCTCGGATTTGATCAGCTCAGCGTTGAGCCGGTTATCGCGGATGAAAGCGAGCCTTATGCACTCACCGAAGCGGATCTTCCCAAGATTTACGAGGAATACGAAAAGCTTGCGGTAGAGATGATTCGCCGCAAGAAGGAAGAGGGCGGCTGCTTCAACTTCTTCCACTTTATGATTAACCTCGATCAGGGTCCCTGCGCCATTAAGCGTCTGCGCGGCTGCGGCTGCGGAAACGAGTATGTTTCCGTAACGCCGGACGGCGACATCTATCCCTGCCATCAGTTTGTCGGTCACGATGAGTGGAAAATGGGCAATATTGAGGATGGCACTCTTGATACGAGCATCAAGGACAAATTCGGATGCTCAAACGTCTATACCAAAGAGGGCTGCAAGGACTGCTGGTGCAAGTTCTACTGTTCCGGCGGCTGCAACGCAAATAACTATTCTTTCAATAAGAACATTGATAAGCCCGTAAAGCTTTCCTGCGATATTGAAAGAAAGCGCGTTGAATGTGCGGTTATGATTAAGGTCGCAATGGCGGACAAATAAAATAAGGAAAAATTTTAAGCCCCGGGAATATTCGGGGCTTATTTTTTATATATTTATAGGGAACAGGGTAGGGCAAAGGGGAGGACAAACCAATGAGCATTAAAATAAAAGAAATTGTAAAAAACAAGTATTTATTCACGGCCTGCGGGCTGCTGCTGGCGGGAGTTGTAATCGGCGTGCTCGTGCTCAAATTTTTGCCGGAAAAGCTTGAAAGCCAGCTCGGAGAATTCGTGCTCAAGGACGGCGGCAGCGTGCTCAAAGCCGCTATGAACAGATTTGCGCTTCCTGCATTTACGCTTTTGCTGCTATACATAGGAGGCTTTAACGCGGTGGGTCACATCACGGTATCCTTTGCGCTGCTTGGCTTCGGCATGGTCTACGGAATAAAAAATGCGCTGAATTTCAACTTCGGCGGCGGAGATTATATCATAAAAGCGGTAGCGGAATATTTCACTTTTTCGCTTTATGCTGCTTTTTTAGTTGTCACCATGGCGGAAAGCAGCCTGCTGTCGTCCCAAAGCGTTTATAATAAGCTGAATAAAGCAAGCACCGAAAAAACGCTTTATAATGCGAAAAATCAGACTGTAAAGTTAACTGTCTTTACAGTTGTAATTGCGGCTTTTTCGGTGCTTTCGGGCTATATTTCAACCATTATCTGACTTTTTAGCGGCCTTTGCGGGCTTCACATTGCCAAGCGGAGATTTCTTTGAAGCCTCCTCGATTTGCTTATTGCTGACATGGGTGTAAATTTCGGTGGTGGACAGGCTTTCGTGGCCGAGCAGTTCTTTCAGCACGCGGATATCAACGCCCGCGTCCTGATAAAGCAGCGTTGCCGCGGTATGGCGCAGCTTGTGGGGAGAAATTCCCATACCGTCAAGACCGGCTTGCTTCAGACATTTTTCAACTATAAGCTCAACGCTGCGAGCGCCTATTCGCTTGCCGCTTCGATTAAGAAAAAGTGCGTCCTTATCGGCGCGCTTTATTTTTGTGCCCGAATTGAGCACCGCCAGATAGTTGTTTATAGCGTTCAAGCAAGAATTGTTAAGGTAAACAACTCGTTCCTTGTTGCCTTTGCCAAGCAGCTTTAAGCGGTTGTCGTGAATGTCTGAAAGATTGATTCCGCAAAGCTCCGAAAGCCGCATTCCGCAATTAAGAAACAGCGTAATAATGCAGAAATCACGCTCCGTAAAATTTGTTTCTATATGCGTGAGCAGTTCAAGTGCCTGTTCGAGGGTTAAATATTTCGGCAGCGTTTTTTTGAGCTTCGGCGTTTCCAAATTTAGCATTGGATTTTCGAGCAGTTTGCCGGACGAAACCGTCAGATATTTATAAAACGAACGTATCGCAGAAACCTTCCGTGAACGCGCCTTATCGTGATTGTCGTGCTCGCTTTTGAACTCGGACAAAAACTCCATGGCGTTAAGCTTCGTTGCATTCTTTATAAGATCAAAGCCGGCGCCGGAAATATCAATTTCCGAATACTCGGTATCCTTGGGAACGAGATTGTTTTTGAGCATCAAATATCTTATAAAAGAGCGCAGCTCAACATAATAACCGTCAACGGTTCGCGGCGAACGGTTTTTGATGGATTCCATATAAACAAGGAATTCACGAAGATAATCCGGACAACTGTTAAGATTAGATTTATTCATATAAGTAGCTCCTTTCTCCTACCCTCAACTTCGCTAAATTTCTATTTAGCGAAGTTTACAGTGCTATTTTCAAGGTACCTCCCTCTTATTAAAATTCTTCGCACAGCGGCAAAATTCCGCCTATGTCGCAAAGCTCCTTGCCGCCGAGATTTTCAATATAGATATTTCTGTTTCGCAGAAAATCCTTTATGTTGTTATAATCCCGAAGCTGCTTCATATCTCCGCTGCTGCCGAGGATTTTGTTCTCAATCATTCCGCCGCAGCCTCCGATAAATCCGGTGTCATATCCCTTGAGGTAAATTCCGCCCTCACGGATTAGCAGCGCTTCAATTCCGTTAGCTTCCGCAGCTTTTGCAATTCCCCTGTCAGCGGTTATAATTGCGTCGCCGCAAGCCGCAAGCACCGAGCATTTCGCGTAGCCTTGTTTTGTGGCAATAATATCCATATTATTGCTTTCGATATACCTCATAAGGCTTTCATCGGCGGCAGCCGGGTTCATTATAATATTTTTCCCTAAAATAAGCGCATTGAGCACGCAGTCATTGGGATATACTCCGCCGAGCGGCTGCTCGGCGCTCAAAACCTCGAAGCCCACTGCTTTGAGCATGGACTCGCACTCGTTTGAGCACGACGCCGTGAGCACGGAGCTTCCTCCGAGATGCAAAAGCTGCAAATCCGCATGGGAGGCTGTCCCCTCCGGCAAATTTGAGCACGGGTCAACCGGAACAACGCAAATTTTTGCGGATTTGAGCGCGTCTATGACCTCTTCGGCCTGCGACGAAACCGCCGCGACGGTAACTTTCCCCTCGGGAAAATTCGGATTTTTAATATAGTTCAATGCTTTATCCTTCTTTTCTTCTTATGGCGGCGAACGCTTCGCCCACAGACGAAACTCCGGTCAGCTTAATTTTATAATCCGTTCTGCCGAGCTTTGCTATGCACTGCTTCGGAAGAATAATTTCTGAGAAGCCTAGCTTTTCTGCTTCGCTAATTCTGCTTTCCGCATGAGAAACGCTGCGAAGCTCTCCGCCCAAGCCTATTTCGCCGAAAGCGACTATGCCCTCGTCAATAACCGTGTCCGTTAGGCTGGAAATAAGCGCAATAGCAACGGGAAGATCCGCCGCAGGTTCGTCAAGGCGTAAGCCGCCGATTACGTTGATATAAGTATCCATATTGCCGAAGAAATATCCGGCACGCTTTTCAAGCACGGCAATCAGCAGTGCGGTACGGTTGAAGTCGAAGCCGGTGGAGGTTCTGCGTGGTACGCCGAAGCCTGTTTTTGAAACGAGCGCCTGAACCTCTGCGAAAATCGGTCTGGTTCCCTCTATAACGCAGCTTACGCAGGTGCCGGAAACATTAGTAGGCCGTTCGGAAAGCAGCGCCACAGAGGGGTTTTCTACCTCGCAAAGGCCGCTTTCCCCCATTTCAAATATACCTATTTCGTTCGTGGAGCCGAAACGGTTCTTTATGGCGCGAAGAATACGGTAACTCAGTGTGCGTTCGCCCTCGAAGTGCAGAACGGTGTCGACTATATGCTCCATAACCTTTGGACCGGCAATGGCGCCGTCCTTGTTGACATGCCCTACGATTATAATGGGTATTCCGGCGCGCTTTGCAACTTTGGTAAGAATGGATGTACACTCCTTAACCTGAGTTATACTGCCGCTTGAGGACGCTATGGCGGCACAGTTCATGGTCTGTATGGAGTCCACCATAACAATATCGGGCTTTTCGGCGGTTATGGCGTTTACCACCCGACCTATATCGGTGTACGGCGCAACAAGCAGATTGCTTCCGGTTACACCGAGGCGCTTTGCACGAAGCTTGAGCTGAGCCTTGCTTTCTTCGCCGGATATGTAGAGAATTTTCACTTTTTCGCAAAGCTTGCCGCAGATTTGGAGCAGCATGGTTGATTTGCCGATACCGGGATCGCCGCCGAGCAGAATGACGGAGCCTTTCACAATTCCTCCGCCGAGCACCCGGTCAAGCTCCTTTATGCCCGTTACATAGCGGTATTCGTCCGCAACCTCAACATCGTTTATGCTCTCTACCTCAGCGCTGTCGTCGCTGTCGGAGACAATGCCGGCGGTCTTTTGCTTGGAGGGTGGTTCGTCGGAGCGAACATCCTCGGTGAAGGTATTCCATGCTCCGCATTCGGGACATTTTCCGTACCATTTAGGGGTTTCGTAGCCACATTCGGTGCAGACATAGACGGTTTTCAGCTTTCCCATTTTTTATTCTTCCCTTTCCGAAAGATATTTTGCGGTGCTTTCGGCAATTACGAAAGCGAGTTTGTTCTGATAGTTTTCATCGGTGAGCATGGCGGCGTCGCCGCTATTGGATATAAAGCCGCATTCGGCGAGCACGGCGGGCTTTTTGGTGTGATAAAGAATATAAATATCATCCGTGGCAGGCTTGATTACGCGGCTGTTTTCAGGCTGAAGCTCCCTGCGGATATTGTCCTGCAGGGTCTGAGCAATCAGTCTGCTTTCCTCATTCCCAACGCCGTAGAACATCTGAGCGCCGTGAGCATTTCCGCCGAAAAAGTTTTGGTGAATTGAAATAAAGCAAAGGCAGTCGGTGTTTTCCAGCAGCGAAAAGCGGTTCTTTATGTCAGAGACTTTCTTCGCTCGCTGTGACGAAATTCCGTCGTCGCAAGTCATCTTGTCTTCGCTTCTGGTAAGCAGCGTTTGATAGCCGAAAAAACGCAGTATGGCGTTTGTTTTAAGCGTTACGGAGAGATTTATATCCTTTTCAAGGATTCCTCCTACGCCGATTGCACCGCCATCCTCGCCGCCGTGCCCGGCATCGAGGATTATTGGCGATTCATGCGCGGCATACGCTGAAACGGCAAGGAATGCGCCGTTGTTCGGCACATACAAAAATGGCAGCGCCACTATGCAAAGCCCAGTAATGGAAACAACCGCCGCTTTGATAACATCATATTTCAAAAGCCCATCCCCTTTCACAATACTGAATAATACGGAAAAACGGGCTTTTCAATACCTATATTGTATCACAAAACAAAGGTTTTGTATATTAAAAAAATAATAAGGCAAACAAAAAGCCACCAGTTTAATTCAGATTGAACTGGTGGCTTTTTGTTTGTATCTGCTAAATGTTGACTATCTCATTTTTAATAGAGATTTTTTTGTTGTGAGGATTTTATTTTATCGGAATGTAAATATAGGCTTTTTCGCCGAGATAATATTCAAAGCACATTTTGCTTTCATCGAACTTTTTGTCAGAAGCATCGAACCATTCGTCGAAAATATATTTCCATGCTGACTTTATTTTTTCGGCAAAATCGGAATCACTCACATTTGCCGGAACTTCAAATACAGCATAGCTTGCCGCAGGAATATCAAGCTTGACAAAACCGTCCGGTGCGGTGTCGGTTTTTGTTTCAAAGCCGAAGAAATAGCTGAGTCCACCATTTATCTCATCCGGATGAATCCAAGCGGCAACCTCACCATTGTCTTTAAGATTTGCAGGATATTTGGGGTATTTGCCGAAGTCGAGTTTGCTCCAGTATGCTCCATTTTCCTTTACCCGAATGTTGCTATCATCCGGTTTTATGCAATAACCGAGAGCAGAGAAAGCATCTTTCTTTTCAAATTTAACATCCATATGTAGTACCTCCTTTACTGTGTTGCTTAAGGTTCTTATATACTCGGAGGCGTTCATTCCGTACATTTTGCGAAAAGCTTTTGCGAATCCGGAGGGAGTATCGTAGCCTGCGCGCATGGCTGCATTTGTGATGCTCATCCCGTTTTTTATGTTTTCGGCAGCGTGCTCAAGCCTGCATTTTAAGATATATTCCCCAACAGAAACGCCGAAATGAGCACGGAAAAGATGGCAGAAATGATACAAAGAATATCCGAACATATTCGCAAGTTCATTTGCTGACGGCGGATATTCCAGATTTGTTTTTATGTAGTTTTCGCATTTCTGCATAATCTCATAATAGTACATAATGAAGTACCTCCATTGCTTACCATTATAATCGTTATTTTTGTTTTGCGCTGTTCCTGATTTGCTGAAATACAAGAAAAAGCTGCTTCTGCAAAAGCAGAAACAGCTTTTATGGTGGGGACAATAGGACTCGAACCTATGACCCCCTGCTTGTAAGGCAGGTGCTCTAACCAGCTGAGCTATGCCCCCGAACGACCTATATATAATATCATATATTATTATAAAAGTCAATACCTTTTTCAAACTTTTTTTGCCACAATTATTGCCCGCTGGCTGTCGCGGTGAAGCGGAAGAAAACTGTCGTCGTCAAACACCGCTTTTATCTCAAAGCCGGATTGTGAAAGCAGGTTCTTCAGCTCGTCAATTTCGTATGCGCGTTCGGAAAAATCGGTGCTGTACCGAGCATAAAGCCCTTTCTCGGGCACTTTGTCGAAAAAGTCCAGAGATATGTCCACGGTAACGCCATCGTCGCAAAGGCTGTTCTGCCATGTGCAGAAGGTATCTCCGTTTTCGTAAACAAAGCAGTTGTCGCCAAGAATCTGCCGATGCTTATAAACGGTGTTCACGTCAAAAACGAAAACGGCTCCCCTGTTTGAAAAGAGCGCAACCTTTTTGAAAACGTCTAGCAGCTCTTGCTCGTCGAGAATGTGGTTTATGCTGTCCAACGAGCAAACCGTCGCGTCGATGGTTCCGAACAGGTCAAGCTCGCTCATCTCCTGACAGAGGAACAACACGTCGCTTTCAAGCTTGCCGCGTTTTTCCGCTGCAACAGAAAGCATCTCGTAGGAATTATCCACAGCGACAATGTCATAGCCGTATTTTTCAAGCTCAAAGCTCAGTGAGCCGGTGCCGCAGGCAAGGTCGAGCAAAAGTTTTGCATCGGGATTATATTTTTGTATAACAGCGTCAAAATAGCGTGCCCTTGCCGGATAGTTCACATTCTGCGTAAACCTGTCATAAAAGCGCGCAAAATCACCATAGTCACTCATTCTTTTCCCTCAAGGCGGCTAAAAACAAGAGCGTATCCGCCGCAGGAATCGTAATCTTCGGAAAGAGAGCGGTTTACCCTGCTTATTGTTGCGGTGGAAGCGCCGGTTTCTTCAACAATGTCACTGTAAACCCTGTGTTCAGAAAGCATTTTTGCCACATGGAAGCGCTGAGACATGGTTTTAAGCTCCGGCGCAGTGCAAAGGTCGCGGAAAAAGCTGAAACATTCTTCTTTGTTCTGAAGAGTAAGGATTGCCTCAAAAAGGCTGTCAAGGCTTTCATCTTTAAGACGGTTGTTCATAAAGCATCACCTCAAAATGTTTTTGGCTGAACTACTCAGCCACTAGATTTTATCACTTTAGCATACAAAAGTCAATGATTTAACCTGTAAATTTTTAAATTATTCATATATGGAATTAAACGAAGTGCGCAGGCTTTGAAAAAGCCTGCGCACTGTGAGTTTATCTAATATTGGAGGGAACGAATGCGCCGGTATTGGGGTTCGTTTCTCCACTGTTTACGGTGCTTGTCGCAGGAGGAGTTACGGAAATGGTGTAATTTCCGAGGGGTGTTCCCGCCTCCCCTTTCAGCGTCAAGGTGACATTCTCATTATAATCCGCAGTCATATAGTCAACGGTGAATTTATCGAAATACTGACCGTTTTTGTAGATATAATAAGTGATAATGTCGTTTTCTTCAACGCGAACCTTGTAAATATTGAGCAGCTCCGCATAGGTGCAGCCAAGATCCCACTTTATGCTGTAATCGCTTTCTATGATCTGGTTGCCATAGAAACTGAGAGAATGAGTAACCTTTTTCTTTGCAGCGGTGGAAGTACTGCTGTCGGAAGAAGTTTTTGTTACCTCGGGGCAGTTATAAATGAAGTTTACTCCACGCTGCTTTTCGGAAACGGAAGGAATGGTTACTGTTACGTTCTCTCCGCAGGTTACGTTAAACGCCTTGCCGGCAATTGCGCGGAACGCAGTGGAAGAAACAACGGTTGCGGTTTGACCTTTATATGCTTCCTCGTATTTGTAACCGTATTTTGCGGTAAGGAAGTCGGAATAACCGTCGCTGTCACCGATTGCAAGTGCGTCACCGTAAAGTGCGGCGCACTTTACGCCTTCGTAATTAAAAATGGAAACATCGGAAACAACGGTTTTGGTTCCGCAGGTGTAGGTTTTGCCGTCGCGCTTTCCGGTTACGGTGTAAGTGCCGGATTTATATGCGGTGGTGTAGTTCTGATCAACCTTAAACTTGAGCACATATACATAGCTCTGGCATTTTACAATATTGAGAGTGGTCTTGCCCTCTTTATTGCGCTTTTCGGCAAGCTCTTTTGCCGCGGCGTATGTCATATCCGCTTCGACAACGGGATGCTCATCGCTGCTTTCAAGGCGTTTGTCATATACGGAATAAAGCTCGCCTACGGATTTATATTTTTCCGGATCGTAGTTTACGATTTCGGCGGTTACCATGCCGCTTACCTTTGCCTGAACATCAGTCATTTCCACATCGGAAAGAACAGCAACATAGAAAGTGCCGCCTGCAGGTTTGTTGACGAACAGAACGCCGTCGCTCTCGTTGAACTTAACGGTATCGTTAAAGGAAATAAGTCCGCGGCGGGTTTCATTCTCTTCCTCAAGATCGAGAATCGGCATTCCGGAAGCGGTTTCTCCGCGAACGGAAATTTTAATGGTTGCGTAAGGCGGAGCTACGACAGTTCCGGGAACGCCGTCTTTATCCTGATACTTAACATGCTCAAATCTCACTTGGAACTCGGTATCGTCCTTGGTAAGAGGTGCAGTGGACCAAGTGAGATACTTGGTAACGTCTTTTTTGGTGCCATTTGAATAGTGCGCTATAACCTGCATACCGGTGGCGTCAAAGGTTTCACCGACCTTATAAGAGGTCTTATCGGGATTTTTTGCAACCTCAAGCTTCTCGATTTGGCAGCCCAGCACCATAAGATATGCACTGTCGTTTTTGAAGTAAACAAAGCCGTCGGCATCCACCACAGGTGTGCAAATGCAATATTGCGCCTGAGCGTCATAAGGAGTAAAGAGCACCTGCGGGGTTTGATAGGTTTCGGTGTTGCCGTTGCTCGGATTGTAATAGGTTTCGGTATTAGTTCCGTTCACCGGCTCAGCAGCGCCGGGTCTGTCGCAGAGAACGCGAAGCTTGCCGGGGGTAAAGTTATCGAACATATAGATGTAAACAGAGCCGTCGCCCTTATCGTATGCGGTGGTGAGCACAGCACTGGTCTGAGGATAGCCCTGGGTGGGAACGCTGTAAGCAATTTTCCATTCATTAAGATCAATAACGGTTATATTGTGTCCGGAATACATACCGAACTGAGAAATGCCGGAAACGCCGACGTATGCTCTGCCGTTGTAAATGGTGGGGGTGCTTGTGCTCATGGGAGGATTTTTCAAAATATTGTGATAGTTGTCAAGCTGAAGCGATCTAAAGGTTCCCTCAAGAATATCGCCGGTGGTTTCGTTGACCTCAACGGAATAGAAATATCCGCCCTTTGAGGTGAAGTAGAGCTTGCCGTTGTCATGGGTTATGCAGCATCTTATATCGCCGGGATAAGGCATGGTAAGAGAGTCCGCAAGCTTGCCGGTTCTCTTATCCAAAGAAAGCAGAGAGGCGTGTCCGGTTACATAGCCGCTTGCTCCGTCATCGGTTCCGATGAAGAGATAGTTTTCGCCGACATAGGCTTCCGCCCAGTAGTAGCCGCCCTGTTTGGCATAGGTCCAAGTGGCGAGCTTGGCTTCTTTCTGGTCGTTGGGGTTTTCGTCGGTTACGGAAATGCAAACATAGTTGCAGGTTTTGGTTTCACCGCTCCAAAATCCGGTGTAGATATAGCCGTTATCGTAGGTAATGGGGCAGTTGGGCTGACCGCCGCGAATATCCTTGTAAACCCAAAGAGATTCAAGGGTGTCGGCGTTGAAGGCCTGAATTCTTCCGTTGTTGAGACCTACAAAGAGCATACCGTCCGCATAGGTGGGCGGAACAATGGCAAAGGCCGAGTTGGCGACCATCTTTGCGGAGGCAACGATTTCGCCGCTTATTTTGTCGACCTTAAAGAGGTTGGTGCTTGCATAGCAGTAGATGTAATTGTCCACGATTATGGGCGAGCTGGCTGCGCCGGTGCCGTAACCGTCGCCGATTTTCTTTGCCCAATAGAGCACGGCATCGTTGCCGGTGGTGGGCGTCTTGTAGTCAATAACGCCGTTGTTGTTGGAGTCGTAGCGGAAGGACGGCCACTCCGCAAAAAGCTTTTTGAAGCTGGTTTCCGGCGCTCTTTCAAGCGTTACGGAAACTGTTTCGTCCGCCTCGGCGGTATAAGAAATACTCTGGCTTACATATCCGCTTGCGGTGACAATGCAGGTGTAGGCTTTGCCTTTTTCAAGGGTAAAAACGCCGCCCTCGTCAAAGACTCTCGTCTTGGAGCTGTCGGTCACAAGAACCATTGCGGATGCGGGAGAGACATTGAAGCTGACGGAAACGGTGTTCCCTGCCGCCGGCGCAAGCAGCTTATTCTCCTCGGCGGGCTGTTCTCCCTGCGGCTCGGAAGGTTCCTCACTTTCGGGAGCATTTTCCGCGGGTGCGGTATAACCGCCGTTTTCGTCGAGATTAAGTGCGGGAATATCTGCGGCGAGCGCAGTTACGGACGGCAGAAGAACCATCGTGAGGCAAAGAAGAAGTGCTAAAGCTGATTTTAGAAAATTACTTTTCATTAAAAAATCCTCCGATATAGCTTATTTGATATATAAACACTTTATCCAACGGTTTAACAGTCTTTGGCCGGTGTTCCATCGTTTTTTGCAGAATTCGAGCATTTTGGCACTGTATTCAAAAACGGCGCTGCGCTGTTCTAAGGTCATTTGATGTTCACTGAAAAGCGCCTCTTTGTTTATGGCAAAAGCGCTGTCGTAATCCATATCGCGCAGCGCTTCCGGCGGAACATCAACATGCCGCCGCAGCATTTCTGCGTATCCGAACTGCATGGCGATGGCGGATTTGTTATCCGCTTTTTCGATGGCATCAAGCTTTGCGCAAAGGCGGCGGCGCTTCATAATAATATATATTATAAAAGCGATCAGTGCCGCGATAAGCGGGAAAACAAGATAAACAGCGTTAAAGCGGAAGGAATTTTGCAGTTCGGTAAGTTTATCTTTGTTTTCTTTCTTAATTACATTGGTTATGGGCTTATCACTTTGGTAATAGAGCTTTCCACTTTCGCCGGAGAAGCTGAACGCCGCCTGCTCCAACTCATCATCCATATATCCGGGCGTTGTTTCAAACGGAACCCAGCCCACACCATCGAGATAATACTCAGCCCATGCGTGAGCGTGGCTTTCGTCAATGGTTATAACGGCGTTTTCGCCGTAGGAAGCGGCTTCCGCAGCGGAAATGAAGTACCCCTCCACATATCGTGAGGGAACTCCGAAGTAGCGGAGCATTGCCGTGGCGGCGGTGGCGTAGTGGACGCTGTATCCGCGGTTGCTGCTGTCAAGGAAGTACTTGAGAAAATCTGTATCTCCGTTCGGAGTAACAGCTTTTTCGTCGTACTCGATGTTGCTTTCAAGGTAGTTTGTAATGGTTTCAATTATCTCGGTGAAAGTAAGCGCCGAGGATTCATCTTTTAAGTGGTAAGAAATTGCCGCCTCCGCCGTTTCCGACAGGTCGAGGTAATTTGCATAGACAAAATCGCGATAGGCGCTTTCGCTTGTGATGTAATCAGCAATTTTTGCGGAGCTTTTTTGGCTGTTAGAAAGCTCGATCTGCGCTTTGAAAATCTCCGCAAGCCCGATTGGCGCATATTCGGCGGAATAAGAACTGCCATTTGCGAAAACGGTGCTGTCGCCGATAAGCGAAGCGTCAAGCGTGCCGCTGTCCGCAAGCGAATACGGAACAAAGGCATATTTTTTGCAGGCGGAAAGATTTTTCACTTCGATTTTTTTGAGCACAGCGGAATCTGCAAGTGAGCATGCAGCAGCATTTTCACTTTGAGCATAGAATCCGTTTTGGTGAAGCCAAAAGAAAGTGTCTTTGTATTCTGCAAGGGTTTCTTTCGGGAGCGTCGTCCAGCGCTGTCCGTCGTAAACTTCGCCCACAAAGCCTTTTATATAGAGCTTTTGCGGCTGCTCAATTTTGATTTCAAGCGCGGGAGCGTCGGAAGTGCCGCGGGATTTGAGATTGTGCAGATGCCCTTCCGGCATGGAGTTTGAACCGCTGTCATAAAGCAGCGAGTGAACCGCATCGTCAATTGCGGTACGAAGGCTGCTGCTTGTGCCATCTATAAGATATGCCGGAAGCAGCGCCGCGCCACTGCAAATGAGCACAAACATGAGCACCGCAGCGGAGGTCTTAATGTCGGCAGCGGAGTGGTTCACTGGTATGAAAATGCCAAGGCAGAGCAGAATCATTCCGAAAAAGAGCAGGAAAAGATATACTCCAGTGCTCAAAAAACCGCATGAGCATCCAATTGTTGCGATTGCTGCAACCGGAATTATCGGAATGATGCTTTTCGTGCTCACGGCGGTGCTCAAAAGCAAAACCGTAAATGCGGCAATTATCGTAAACACAATTTCGGGCAAAGCGGAGCCTTCCGCAGAAAAATCAAGGTATATCTTTCCTGTTTTGAGCGAAAGAAAATCGAGAAAATCGTTAGCCATAAGGAACATTCCGCTTTTCGTCATTACGCTGAGCATCAGCGCGAGTATAATGCTCAACGCTGTAAAACCAAGCGCAATATACCGTCCGATTTTTTTGAGCACGAGCACGACCGCACAGATAAGCGCCGCGCCAACGGCGATAATTACATAATTTTTAACCGAAGCGAAACCTTCGCCAAATAAAAGCAAAAACGCTGCGCAGGAAAGAACAGCACCCACCGTTGCAAAAAACTCTGCGGTGGCGTTTGAGTATTTGTTATTTTTGCTTTGAACAATATTTATGTTTTTTTCTGTCATATTGCAAGCTCCAATAGATTAAGGCTTTCCTGGTAGAAATCCGGATTGAATGTAACCGCACCGTCTATGGGAACGGATGAACACAGAACCGGGGTTATGCTGCTTTTTGCGGAAAAATCCTCAAATCCGTCCGGAATGGATTTTGATATATATATTATTTTGCTGAAATTTGCGCTGCCGAACCTTTCAAAATACTGCCGCGCGCCGGAAATTTCGGTTTCTGCTCCGCTTTTAAGAATCTGCGGAATGGCAGTTATGAGCTCCTCGGTTGAAGTTACGCTTTCGGTAAAGCAGTTCTTATGTTCATTCCAACCAAGGGAAAACGGCGTTCCCTGCCGCGCAAGCGCCTGGCAGATGGAAGCAGTAACCTCCGCCATAGCATCGGCTTCCTTTGCAGAAAAGCCGTCTTCGGCGTATTTATCCCAAAAAACAAAGGTGGATTTTTGCACAGGAAGGCTTGCTTCGCGCACAATGAGTTTGTCAAGCTTCTCTGAAAGCTTCCAATGAATCTGCTTTATGCTGTCGCCGGGGACATATTCGCGAAGCTGGAATGTTTCGGAATAGTCATTGCCGTTTTTGTCGGGAGAATAGCTTTCGCTGTCATCAATAGCGATTGGCATATTGTCGAAAACAAGAGTCATATCGAAGGTATCCGGTAAAACGGTGCATTTTGCTTCGGAACTGGCAAAGCCTTTAACGTTGAATGGGATAAAGCCGAAAAAATCGGTAAGATATATTTTTTCAGCCTTCACTTCGGTATAGCCGCAGTTTTTGAAGCTGCACGTAAAGTTCGCCGCAGCTTCCGACTTCGCAGAGCAGAACACCGGAATAAATTTTTCTTCCCTTTCCCCTGTCATATTATTCTTTGCAGAAACGCAGCAAAGAACTTTAATAAAGGTAAAAGGAGAAGCGTTGTTTATAACGAGCGTTCCTTCGGCAGCGGCGGATTTTTTCACGCTGGCAGGAAGTTTTATCGCGGCGGAAAAGTATTTTCCGGAAAATACGCAAATTAGGTACGACACAAGCGAAATTAAAAGCATCGTAAAGAAAAGCACTGCGGCAACCGCCGAGCCGGAAAATGCGAACATCACGATAAAGATAATTTCTGCCAAAAGCCATAGCAGGAAGGACGGAATAAGATTCTTTTTCATTTTACAGAAAACTCCGTAACATCAGGCTTTTTAACGCTTTTCAGAATGTCACCGAGAATTTCTTCGGCAGAAAGTTCGTGCAGGCGTGCCTTTGCTTCAAGCACAAGACGGTGCGCGCAAACATCAGTGAATACCGCGGCAACGTCATCGGGCGTTGTGTAGTCGAGCCCTTCGAGGAAGGCATGAGCCTTCGCTGCACGGCAAAGGGCAAGTGCGCCACGGGGGCTTATGCCAAGCTGAACATACTGATTGTGACGGGTTTCTTCAATAAGCTCGGAAGCGTAGGCGTAAACAGCGTCCGCAACAAAGGTGTTTTGAACCTCCGAAATCAGCTTATTGAGGGTTTCTTTGTTTGTAATAGGAACAACCTTGTCAAGAGGATTTTCATGGTGTCGTTCCTTCATAATTTCGATCTGGCTTTTCATATCCGGATAACCCATGCTGGTGCGAATAAGGAAACGGTCAAGCTGAGAGCTGGGCAGCAGCTGCGTTCCGGCGGAGCCGACTTGGTTCTGAGTCGCGATTACGATAAAAGGCTTCGGCAGGTCGTGGGTAACGCCGTCAACAGTGACATGGCGCTCCTCCATAGCCTCAAGCAGCGCGGACTGGGTTTTGCTCGAAGTACGGTTGATTTCATCCGCAAGCAACAAGTTCGTCATAACCGTGCCGGGCTTGTACTCAAGCTTTCCGCTCTGTTTATCATAAACGGAAAAGCCGATTATGTCGGAAGGCATGGTGTCGGAAGTGAACTGCACGCGCTTGTTATCAAGCCCGAGAACTTTGGAAAAAGCCATTGCCATGGTGGTCTTGCCCACTCCGGGAACGTCCTCCATAAGTATGTGACCTTGGGCAAGAATCGCCATAAGAACCTTTTCGATGATATCGTCCTTACCGATAATTACTTTTTTAATTTCACTTTGAATCTGCACAGCAAGTTCGTTCATTTTTCTGTCTCCTTAAACTTAGATGAAGTCGTATAATCTTTTGCCATCGCGGGCTTTTATCATGGAGCAAAGAGCAAGAATCGCCTGCTCCGTTGCGATTGCATCGCTTTCTTTGGAATCAAGGTTGTGGGAGAAGCTGCCGTCCGAAAGATGGAAGCTCATAAGTGCGTCAAAAACGGAATTTCCGTTTTTGACGAAGCGTTCGTCGGTTTTGGGGTCAAGTCCAAGGGAGCAAAGCGCGATTATAACCTGAGAGCAGCTTTCGGAAGAAACATTATCCCAGTTGGTGAAGCTGCCGTCGTCGTTCTGCGCGGCGGAAAGCATGGAAAGCGCCTTGTCAATGGCAGTATAAACCTCGCTTTGACCGGAATACGGCGCAAGCGCCTGAATCGCCATTGCGGTTATATCAACGTCGGATTTGCCTTTCATAATGCCGAATCCGCCGTCTTCCTCCTGATTTTTGAGCAGTGCATGAATTAGATATTCGCGGGAATAACGTGCGCTGTTCGGAACGGTGAAATTGCCTGCATCAAGGGTGATGAGCGCGTAAATATAAGCGTTGTTTCCCTGCGCGCCAATGTCCTCTCCGCCGAAATTATAGGTTCCGTCGGCAATAAGATTCACCGAATTGCCGTTTGCATCGGTGCCAAAGCTTTCGGGGTTGCCGCCAAGCGCCATTACAGTAAGCGCAATGCGGTGCCATTCGGTTGCTTTGGAACGGTGAAGGTATCCGTCCGTTTCGTAATGCTCGGTAACGTAGGTTTGGAGCGCGGAAAGATATGCGTCATAATCTTCATCAACGTCAAGCATTGCAAATGCCATTGCAGTCCAGTCGCAAATGGAGGTTCCCGCCGGGAAGTTTTCGCTGTCGGAAAGGAGATTGCCTGCTGCATCAAACAGCTTTTTCTGAGCACTCGCAGCGGTGTTTGCCGTGTCAAGAAGCATGTCTCCTGTGGAAGCAGGCTTTCCGCTGCAAGCGGAAAGCAGCATAAGCATGGACATCAGCAGTGCAATTATTTTTTTAAATGTGATTTTCATGGTTGTTCCTCCTCATTATCGCCGCCGCCGGAAGGACCAAGCGCCGGGAGCGTTTCGGTATAGACGTCACCGCATTCGGTGCAGGAATACAGAATGTAGCCATCCTCTGTTTCTGTTGGCTCAACGCGGTCAACTTCAACGTAGTTGTGTTCGTGACCTTCGGATGGAAGAATTTCGGTATATGTGCTTTCGCACAGTACGCAGGTGTAGACAACATAGCCGTCTTCATACGGAGTCGCGTCAAAACGCTCGGTTTCGACATATTGGTGCTCAAATTCGGTATATCCGCCGTTCACCCACATTCCGCAGTAGCTTGCCAGTCTGCCGTAGCCGCCACCGGAAGTGCTGCCGCCTATATCCTTGCCGTAAGCAAGAGTAAAACGCAGACAAAGGGTATCGCCGTCGGAAAGTTTATATTCAGAAAGACCTTTGCCGGGATAAAGCGACTCGTTTATGGAGTACATCCAGCCGGAACCCATAGTAAAGTCAAATTCGCCGATGCTGTTTGCTCCGCAGGGAGAGGAAATTGTAATTCCATCGGCAACAATTTTGTCCCAAAGATCCGATGGAACGGCAGCGCCGCTTCCGATACCGGCCTTGCTGATTGAGCGGATATAAAAGCCGACTTTTTCGTTGCCGTCATAAGTTGCGGTGTATCCCCTTGCGCCAAACATTTTAAGAATGGATGCTGCTGCGGTTTCGCCGCTTACGATTTGGCACTGATAGGTTTCGATTACACCAAGGCCGATTGTTGTGGCGTCAATGATTATTGTTGCGGTGCCGATGGATTCGCCATCTTTCACTCCGCGGAACTTTACGGTATATTCAACGTATGCGGAATTTCCATCATCGTCCCACGCAAGAACGGTTACAAGGTATTCGTCCTGCTCATTTCCGCTGTCAGGAAAATACAGGTCGTAATGATAGGTTCCGTTGCTGCCTGTTGGCATTGAAACCACAGTTCCGTTCAAGGTAACTTCGATATGGTTTGAGTATATAGGCTGACCGCTGCCGGTTTTGGCTGTTACATTGAATGTATAATAACGGTTTTTAAGCTCGGTAACACCGTCAAGGCTCGTCCGGATTGACGGAGGATTGTCGCCGACGGTGTTGTTGTTGCCATCCGCCTTTGTTGCCTGATAATTTATCGTGTACTGAACTTCGGAAATAACATCGCGGCCCTTGCGCAGATAAATTGTTATGTAGTTTTCACCAAGGGTGAGCTTTGCGCTGTAATCATCGCCGCTTGCGGTAAGCCACTTGCCGTTCGGGCTGTTGCCGTTCACGATGTTGACTTTTAGGTTGTTATCATATTCGCCGTTTTCCACATAAGCGAAAAATCCGAACATATCGTTTGAAATTTCGCTTTTTGTGACGATTTTATTTTCAAGGTCGGTAACGATCGCCGGTCCTTCGGAATCAATATCGCCACCGTTTTCGCTTCCGTTTCCGCCGGAGGAGTTTCCACCATTTGTTCCGTCGCCTTTTCCGGAACCGCCGCCGTTTTGGCTGCCGGAGGTATCTCCGCTTTTGTTACCGTCACCGGGGTCATCAACAACATAGTCGATGGATGGCTTTTCTGCGCCGTTTTCGTCCTTATCGGTTTCCGGTGTTTTGTTGTCCTCTTTTTGAGTATCGTTATTTTTTATGTTGTCGGGTAGATTG
>OIWT01001584.1_pt1 | contig 26601 bp, 18 predicted proteins | sample 1587701 | NCBI WGS metagenome assembly OIWT01 (sample SAMEA3888904, study PRJEB22519) | human gut metagenome | biome: human gut; feature: human-associated habitat; material: faeces | place: Denmark | collected 2009 | reverse complement strand
ATGAACTTGTGAGTTTTTTATTTAACAAGATGGGGGCTTTCGGATGGTTACTTTAATATTTCGATTTTGAACACACTAACAAATAACATCTGCGAACCTAATTTCCAAAAATATCATCGGCGTTAACAAAAAAACAGCGAGCCTGAAAAGACTCGCTGTTTTTATATACATTTTATGCACAAGCGGCGGCGTTGCAACATCGGCTTCGTCGAGATTGACGAGGGGGAAGGCCGTGGTGCAGGGCCTGCTTGGGTTTTATTCTGTCACTTCGAATGTGTCGATATCAGCGCCAAAGCTTCCGGCAGCAACAACCCACTGATGACCAATCTTCCAAATCTTGTTGGCCTCGTCAAAGTAGACGTTGTTGCCATTTTTGTTTAAAGCGGCTGGCTTCGCGTAAACATTACCCTCCTTAGGATGTACGAAACCAGTGGCAAGCTGCTTTGAAACAGACGTACCGAAGTGTGTCGTGGCATCGTAAGTGAAGAGCACGTTAACCCCCGTGCCAAACGGATTGACGAAACGGTAGGTGTCAAGAGTAGGAGAATATTGGAGCACGCAGTTGCAACCCTCTCCAGTCCACTGGTTGGTATAAACGCCGTGAGAAACCACTTCATAGTCCTCCTTCAGAACGATGAGGCTGGCAACAGGCATTTTCTGAGCGTAAGCGTTGACAGAAGCGTTTCCATCGAGACGAAGTTCGAGCGGCACTTCAACATTCATCGGGAGGCTTTCAGTTGCCTTGACCGTGATGGTCTTCTCTGCTTCGCCAGCAGCGAAAGTGACGCTGGCAGGTACTTCAAAATAAGAGGCAGAATCGCAAACGGCCTTGATTTCGTAGGTCTTTTCTGCGGTTGCATCAGCACGCTTCAAAACGACGGGAATGTCCTTCGACGCAGCGTTGAAGACCACCTCTTGAACGGGAGACTCGAAATACACCGTGTCAGCACCGGCAGCGGCACCCGGCGTATAGTCGTCCTCATAGTCGCAGGCTGAGAACGAGAGAACGGCAGCCAGGGCGACGATATATGATTTATTAAACCATTTCATGTGGATGATTCTTTGTTTGATTATTATGGAACGGAAAGGCAGAGGTCATTTCGAGGCTTCCGCCTTTCCTGTTTTCTGTTTTTTAGTCGGTCACGCCGTCGAGCAAGGCAGCGTTCTGTCCCGGCTGGGGCAAAGTGCCTTCGTTGTTGTCGGCTGGAGTTACACCACGGTTGCTGTTAGTCTCGTCACGCGGGAAGCGGAGCAAGAGGTAAGGATCGTCGGGTGCGATGTTGAATGCGAAAGCATCTGGCCAATTGGCCTTGTTGCTACCGTGAATGCGAACCACCGGCTTACGCAAACGCATGATGTCGGCCATAGAGAAGCCTTCGCCCCAGAGCTCAATGCGGCGCTGTTTCCAGATTTCGTTTTGAATGGCCTCAGCAGAAGTATTGGTGAAATTGTATGACGGGTCGCGATAGGTCTTCACGAAATCGTTGAGCACCTGGAGCGCCTGTGAAGTCTGTCCGCTCATGGCGAGACCTTCGGCCTGGATGAGAATCATCTCTTCCACACGCATCAAAGGCCAGTCGTAGGCATTCTTGTCCGTACCGATACCTTCACGCATGCCAAACTTCACGTTGGTGTAGGCCACGAAAGGCACCTTGATGTTGGTGATGGTCAACTTTGCGATGTCGTCACCAGTCACAACCGTACCATTGCTGAGTGTCCACGAGCAGTTGGCGAGATTGGCTGAGTGGAGGTTGGCATCAACCCACCATCCCTTACGCACGTCAGTTGCCGAAATCTTGGCAAAGAGGTCGGAATTGATGCACTTGTAAGAACCAGTACCATCTGTGTAGGCATTGGCTGAGAACGATGCCAAATGGCTTACTGGTGAGTAATGATAGCTCTTGATAACATCGGTTTCGGTGTGGATGGCCCACATCCAGTTGGCTTCGTTCATGCTGCAGAAAGCCGGTTTGCTCACGTCGGCAATTGAAGCTGGCGTGTAACCCTGCATGGCTTTTTCGGCATCGCTGGCAGCCTCAGCCCAATTTTCCATATAGAGGTTAGCACGGGCGCGAAGACCATAAGCCACATTGAGGCTAACGTTCACCTTGGTCGGAGCTGAGTAGCCCTCAAGGTGTTCAACGGCATAGTTGAGGTCGTCCATGATGAATTTGTAGACTTCTTCAACCGTTGCACGCGGGTTGTTGGCAGGATCGGTAGTTGTCGGAGACACGATAGGCACACAAGGTTTGTCCTTGCTCGTGGCGTAGTTGAACTGGAAATAAGGGGCGAGGTTCAAATAGTCGAACGCACGCACGGCACGCGCCTGGGCCAGCGTGTACTGCAAATCTTTCACTTCCGTGTTCGGGTCGATAGAACCAATCACGTCATTACAAAGTTTAATCTGCGTATAGACAAACTTGTAGCGCATGGACGGGATGATGTAGTTCGGGCTGCGGTCGGTATAATCGAACGCCGGAGTAAACCAGTTGTAACCGCTGTTGTCACCTACGAAGTCTGAGGCATTGGCATCCATTGCAGTGCAGAGCGAGGGATAGCCATAATCGCAGTGTACGGAAGCGGTATTGAGCGCAGCGGCCATTTCTCCGGCATAAGTATAGATACCGGTCAAATCAGCGTTAGCACGCTTAGGGATGGCCGTTGTGGTCGTTTCGAGCTGGGCTTCCGTCATGGAACCGCTATCGGGCGTCATGTCGTCCATATCGGAGCATGCAGTGAGTGCCAAGCAACCAACAGCCAGGATGAATTTCTTATTGAGATATTTCATTGTTGTTCTTTATATTATTTAGTAATGGTAAAAAAATAACTTGAACAATTTTGAGGAGTAAGGAATAGTATTCTTATGTCCTGCCTTTTTGCCGTTTTTGAAATTTGTCATCGGTCACATAGCCCGCTATGCTCCCTCTTCCAAATTCCAAAACCAACAAAAATGCAGGTCAAAATTGATCAACTTATTCTTTCACCATTACTTAGCAATATCTGTAGCAGGGAAAGCTACAAACATGCCGGTTAATAATGAACCCGTCTTCACTTTTCTGCCGAAGTGATTTCATTTACTTCAGCCTCTTCCAAGTTCAATTTTCCCCTTTACACTTGGGGCAAAACCTGAAATTCACAAAAGTCCAGACCAGTTCAATTGGAACTAAGATTTCTTGAGTCCGGTTTAGGCCAGTTGCCCAAAACCGGCTCAAAAAAAATGTTGATTAGAACGTCAAGGTCACACCACCCGTGATGTTGCGCATCTGAGAGTAGTTGGCCGTGCTCTGAGAACTCCAGCTACCGCCGGCAACGCGAGAACGCGGGTCGAAGCCCTTGCGAGCCGAGATAACGCCGAGGTTGTCTCCAGAAACGTAGAAACGCAAGCTGGCAATGCTGAAACGCTTGGTGAGCGTGGCTGGAAGCGTGTAACCGAGGGTGACGTTGTTGAAGCTCAGATAATCAGAGCTGGTCAACCAACGACTACTGAGGTTTTGATTGGTGGCATCGCTGGCATCAACACGAGGCACATCGGTGTAGCGGTTCTCAGGAGTCCAAGCCTTGAGAATGTCCTTGTGCCATGCCGTACCGGCAGAAGCCTGCTGACCTGAGTGCATCATAGCTTGGTAAGTACCGTCGTAGATCTTTCCGCCGAGCTGGTAGGCCAACTGCAAAGAGAAGTCGAGGCCCTTCCAGCGCAAAGAAGTACCCAAACCACCGTAAACCTTTGGCAGCGGGTCGCCAAGGTCATACTGAGTGGCCTTGTCGTAGTCGGTGGTCAGTTCGCGACCAGTGACAACGGTTGAAGTGTTGCCTTCAGCGTCGGTCACAGTGGTGGTCACGTCCTTCCAATAGAGCGAAAGACCGGTTTCAGGGTCAACACCAGCATATTCCTTCAAGTAGACCTGATACATAGAACCGCCTACGCGACGAATGACGTTGCTGTATTTCAAACCGCCGTTGGCTTCTACTGCTGGGTCGAGCGAGAGAATCTTGTTCTTGTAGTGCGTGAGGTTGAAGTTGACGCTCCAGTCGAAGTCGTTGCGCTTGAAGATGTAGCCCGTCAATTCGAGTTCAACACCACGGTTGACCATCGAACCGACATTGACCGGCATAGAACCAGTCAAGATACCGGCAGACATCGGTGTCGGCTTGTTGTAGAGCAAATCGGAAGTCTTGCGGTTGAAATATTCAAACGTACCGCTCAAGCGGCCTTTGAAGAGTTCGAAGTCAATACCGATGTTGAAAGCCTTGCTCTTCTCCCAAGTGAGTTTTTTGTTGCCTTTGTAGGACAACGTCTTGGAATATTCATTCGTTTCGTCGGAATAAGAAATAGAGTAGCGGTCGGTGTAGGCGTAGTAAACGCGATAGCCTTCTTCATCAAGGATAGCGTCGTTACCCTGCACACCCCAGCTGGCTTTGAGTTTCAAAGCGTCGAGCCATGAAGAATAGTCGTCCATGAAGTCTTCCTTCGTGATCAACCAAGCAGCACCGACGCTACCGAAGTTACCCCAGCGGTTGTCTTTGTGGAAAACACTGGAAGCATCGCGACGGTAAGAAGCACTGACGAAGTATTTGCCGGCGTAGTCATACTGCAAACGCGAGAGAATACCCTCAGTCATGTAGCGATCAGTGCTTGAAGAAACGCTTTTCTTGTCCTTGCCATGAGCATTGTCAAGCTCCCCGATGAAAGGATTGAAGAGGTGGTCGTTACTACCAGAGAGGCCCTGCATGCGGAGCTTATAGTTTTCATAACCCACGAGCACGTCCACGTTGTGAATGTCGGCAAACGTGCGCTTGTAGTTGGCCAGATATTGCGTGTTGACACCCGTTGTGTGTGAGTGAGAAACGTAAGCCTGTCCGTCGGAAGTCATGCTGTTTGAACCAAACACGCTGTAAAGCTTATTGGTTCGTGTGTTGACATCCGTTACGGAAATATTGGCGGTAAGTTTCAAGCCCTCAATCGGGGTGATTTCGGCAAACCATTTTCCGTTGAACGTATTGGAGACGTCAAGACTGCGGTTGTTTTCGTTGTCGCCACCTGGGTCGGCCGGACCAAAGAACGGACGCTTCATATTGGTGGTGCTGGCACCATTGTCGTAGATACGATTGCCCGTTACGGAGTGGTGCATAATGTTACCATTCGTGTCGCGCACATAAAGCGGATAAATAGGTCCCATCAAGTTGGCCACAGAGAAGAGGTTGCCCGAACTGTTATAGTCAGCAGACATCGAACCGCGCGACTGCGTTTCGCTGAAGTCCATATTAGAACCTACGCGGAGCCACTTCTTGGCCTGGTATTCAATACGGCCACGGCCGCTGTAACGGCGGAAACCAGAGTTGGCAATGAGGCCGTTGTCGTTCAAATAGTTGACGCTGGTGTAGTAGCTCATGCGCTCTGAGCGGCCGGCAATGTTGACGTTGTATTCCTGACGGAGGTTGCCATCGCCGAAGAACTCGTCATACCAGTCGTCTGGCGTGTAATAATATTGTCCGTCATTGTAGCCCAACGTGGCGTTCGGATTAATCTTGAAGTTCGTTCCGATGAAGCGTTCGCCATCGGGAACAGTGTACACCTGATAACCTACACCACCGTTCTGAGCCTTGAAGATATTAGCATCGGCATAGGCGTAAGCTTCGGCAGGCGTGGCGCCATGAAGAGCTTTGGAGTTATAGAGGGCACGGTAGGCCGTTTCGTAATAGTTTTGTACACCGAGACGCTTGTAGTTTGGCGTAGCGCGGTGGTTACTACCCCACTTGGCGTCGACCGTCACGACAGCGTCGCGGTCGCGGCCCTGCTTGGTGTTCACCATGATGACACCGTTGGCACCACGCGCACCGTAGATGGCGTTGGCTGCGGCGTCTTTCTGAACGCTAATGCTCTCGATGTCCATCGGGTTGATGCTGGAAAGGGCACCGTCGTATGGCATGCCGTCGACGATGATCAACGGACTGTTTGAAGAGGAGATAGAGCCGATACCACGGATGAGGATGGTTGAACCGCTACCTGGCTTACCGCTGGAGGTGAAGGTCTGCACACCTGCCATCTGTCCGCTCAAGGCGTTGGTAACATTGGCTGTGACACGCTGCTCAATCTTTTCTCCCTTAATCTGAGAAGCAGAACCGGTGAAGGCCGATTTCTTGGCCGTACCGTAGGCCACGACGATGGCTTCGTCGAAGCTATTCTCGGCTTCTTTCATCACGACGTTCACGTTGCCCGCGATGCTCACCGACTGTGATTCCTTACCGATGTAAGTGACCAACAAGTGTTTGGCAGAAGAAGGCACACTGTTGAGTGTGAAGCGACCATTGTCGTCGGTGGTGACCACGACCTTGTGGCCTTCAACACGCACTGTGGCGCCGACAACCGGCTCACCTTGAGCGTCGACCACGCGACCAGTCACGCGCTTCTGCGCAGAAGCTCCCGCTGCTGTCAACAGCAACGTGGCTCCCAAGAGCACTAACTTTTTGTTCATAATATAACCATTAAATTAAACATTATTTTTCTTCTTTTTTTCGGCAAGGAGCAGCGGAGGCGCCAGGGGCGCACGGGGGCTTGCCTGCTGCGGCTTTCATCGGCGACGAAGCGGCCGCGGCGTTTTGATGGAACGAAGACGGACTGAAACGTCTCGCTATCTGAGAGTTTTTTACAATACGACTGTTACTTTTTACCTACCCTTGCGTTATATATATGTCTGGAGGGGGGCTTGTGCCTTCCCGTTGTGGGATGACTAAGCGTATTGTGGTGTTTCTTTTGATGTTCATTTCCCGTGCGCGGCGTTTTCCCGCGGGGGATTTATTGATATTTTAAAAGTATTGGCCTATATTAAACCTTACGTTTTCCTGTGAACAGAGGTCCGACACGCAGCCTTATGCAATACAATATTAAGGGATGCCATATTGGGGCGAAATGTATTTATTTTCAACGTCAATGGCGACCCGCCGTAAAATTATACGCATATTCTGATGTGGAACTGCTGCAAATATAGACGTTAATTTTTATTTAGCAAAACATTTGTTTAGTTTTTACTCGTTTTTTTGAAGAGAAGCCCTAATTGACCACCAGAAACCCACTTTAAGTTTACAAATTAACGGGTTTTTAGGGATAGGATAAAATGTATAGCTATGCACGAAGTGTATAAAGAGAAGAAGGACCGCGGAGGGAGCGGTTCGGATTTCGTTTTTCTGGACGGCGAGGGGAAGAGAAGGGGGAGCAATATTGATATATAGGAGGGCGGCGAAGAGGCGGCGGACGAATTAACGAATTGCTGCGCGGAGGGAGGCGGCGGGGGAGGAATTAAAGGAATTTCTGGATTTTTCTTGGGCGCGTGACAGGGGCGAAGCACTGTAGCTCACTTTGCTCGCAAAGTGAGGGGGACGAAGATTTTCGCGAACACGCCGCAAAGTAGAGGGTTTATGGCGAGCCTATGCGGATTTGCGGCATTTTCGCGACGTGCCGTGGCCCTCACTTTGCAAGCAAAGTGAGCTACAGTGCTGGCGCCCCTTCCCTACGCCCTAAGAATTTTGTTAATTCGCGCAACTCGTTGTGGCGGCGTCGGAGCGGCGGACGAATTAATCGAATTGCTGCAACGGGGTTGCGGAGCTGCGCCGCGATTCGATGTTGGCCTCGGACGGCGTAACAACTAATTAAACGAATTGAGGAATTGCTGCGCGGAGGGAGGCGACAGGGAAGGAATTAAAGGAATTTCTGGATTTTTCTTGGGGGCGTGACTGGGGCGAAGCACTGTAGCTCACTTTGCTCGCAAAGTGAGGGGGACGAAGGTTTTCGCGAACACGCCGAAAAGTAGAGGGTTTATGGCGACCTCATGCGGATTTGCGGCATTTTCGCGACGTGACCGTGGCCCTCACTTTGCAAGCAAAGTGAGCTACAGTGCTGGCGCCCCTTCCCTACGCCCTAAGAATTTTGTTAATTCGCGCAACTCGTTGTTACGCCGTCAGAGGTTGGTTTTTCAAGACTAATGACTGACGGCGATTCTGGGGGCAGACGCATCCGTCGCTGGGACGTGATGCGCTTGTCGCTCGTCCCAGATGCGTTCGTCGCTGGGACGTGATTCGTTCGTCGCTCGTTCCTGATGCGCTAACAGTCAGTATTGCGGTGGCGACGGATATCCTGGACGGAAGGTGTTTGACAAGGAGATATAAAAAAAGCACCGGCCTGATGATGGGTCGGTGCTTAATATTTTTCTGTTTATGAGGGATTCCGCAATTTAGCGAGAAGCGAGTTTCTCAAGCATATCGCGGGTCATGGCGTCGAGGTCGTACTCTGGCTTCCAATCCCATTCCTGACGTGCGCAAGTGTCGTCGAGGCTGTTGGGCCATGAGTCGGCGTTGGCCTGCTTCAATGGTTCAACCTTGTAGTCCATTTCAAACTGAGGCTTATACTTGCGGATGGCGGCCAAGATGCCTTCGGGGTCGAAGCTCATGGCGGCGATGTTGAAACCGTTGCGGTGGATGAGACGTGCAGGGTCGGCTTCCATGAGCTCAACGGCAGCACGGAGGGCGTCTGGCATGTACATCATGTCCATGTAAGTGCCTTTGGCAATTGGGCAGGTGAATTTCTCACCCTTCACGGCGCTGTAATAGATGTCGCAAGCATAGTCGGTGGTGCCGCCGCCGGGCAGGGTCACGTAAGAGATGAGTCCTGGGAAGCGCACTGAACGGGTGTCGACACCGTATTTGCGGTGGTAGTAGTCGGAGAGCAACTCGGTGGTCACCTTGCTGACACCGTAGATGGTTGTCGGACGCTGGATGGTGTCTTGCGGCGTGTGGTCGTGCGGGGTTTCAGGACCGAACGAACCGATGGAGCTTGGCGTGAAGACGGCGCAGTTGTGTTCACGTGCTACTTCGAGCACGTTCCACAAACCGTCGATACCGATTTTCCAGGCCAACTGCGGACGACCTTCTGCAACGACGCTCAAGAGGGCGGCGAGGTTGTAGATGGCATCAACGTTGTGTTTCTTGACGACTTCGGCAATTTGTGCGCCGTTGGTCACGTCCACGATTTCGGCAGGACCGCTCTCGAGAAGTTCGCCCTTGGGAGCTGCACTGGGAATGTATCCGCAAACAACGTGGTCATTGCCGTAAATGCCACGCAACTTCATTGTCAATTCAGAGCCAATCTGACCGGTGGCTCCAATTACCAAGATATTTTTCATTTTTACGTTGTGAAGTAAATGTGTTTTGTTGTGTGTTTGAAGACGCAAGAAACGGCGGCGAGCGCGTTGGAGACGGCCCGAATTGGCGTTTCTCACGATTCAACTGCAAAGGAACACTTTTTTTTCAGAATTTCATAGGAAACGCCTTGATATTTTCAGAAAAAATATGTTCCTTTGCATAGTAATGGTAAAAAATAACTTGACCAATTTTGAAGGATAAGGAGTTATATCTTTATACTCTGTCTTTTTGCCGTTTTTGGCATTTGTCATCGGTCACATAGCCCGCTATGCTCCCTCTTCCAAATTCCAAAACCAACAAAAATACAGATCAAAATTGCCCAACTTATTCTTTCACCATTACATAGAAGTGTGCGGAGCGCCACTGGCCCCCGCCAATATGCGTTGCATCATCTAAATTCTATTTATAAATTACATAATACTATGTACGGTAAATTTCAAGAACATCTCCAGAAGGAACTGGAAGACATCAAGCAGGCTGGTCTTTACAAGAACGAACGCCTCATCGAAGGACCTCAGCAGGCTGCCATCCAGGTGGCTGGCAAGGAAGTGCTGAATTTCTGCGCCAACAACTACCTCGGCCTCTCTAATAACCCACGCCTCATCCAGGCTGCCAAGGACATGATGGACCGCCGCGGCTATGGTATGTCGAGCGTGCGCTTCATCTGCGGTACGCAGGATGTCCACAAGGAACTTGAAGCTGCCATCTCCGACTATTTCAAGACGGAAGACACAATTCTCTACGCTGCTTGCTTCGATGCTAACGGCGGTGTGTTTGAACCACTCTTGACGGCCGACGACGCCATCATTTCTGACGCCCTCAACCACGCTTCGATCATCGACGGTGTGCGCCTCTGCAAGGCTAAGCGCTACCGCTACGCCAACGCTGACATGGAAGACTTGGAACGCCAGCTCCAGGCTGCCCAGGAACAGCGTTTCCGCGTGATTGTGACCGACGGCGTGTTCTCTATGGACGGCAACGTGGCTCCAATCGACAAGATCTGCGACTTGGCTGAGAAGTATGACGCTCTCGTGATGGTTGACGAAAGCCATTCTGCTGGCGTTGTCGGTGCAACGGGACACGGCGTGAGCGAATTTTTCAACACTTACGGCCGCGTTGACATCTACACTGGTACGCTCGGCAAGGCCTTCGGCGGCGCTATGGGCGGTTTCACCACTGGCCGTAAGGAAATCATCGATTTGCTGCGTCAGCGCTCTCGTCCTTACTTGTTCTCAAACTCTGTGGCTCCTGCCATCGTTGGTGCCGCCCTCGAGACTTTCAAGATTTTGAAGGAGAGCAACGAAATCCACGACAAGCTGGTTGACAATGTCAACTATTTCCGCGACAAGATGATCGCTGCTGGCTTCGACATCAAGCCGACTCAGAGCGCCATCTGCGCTGTGATGCTCTACGACGCAAAACTTTCTCAGGTTTATGCTCAGAAGATGCAGGAAGAGGGTATCTACGTTACTGGCTTCTACTATCCTGTTGTTCCGAAAGACCAGGCTCGTATCCGTGTGCAGATTTCTGCTGGACACGACCGCGAACACCTCGACAAGTGTATCGCTGCCTTCATTAAGGTGGGCAAGGAACTGGGCGTGCTGAAATAAACCACGTGTTTCATAATCATCTATAAAAAAACTGCCGCTGTCAGATTGTTGCTGACGGCGGCAGTTTTTTATTTGATGAGAATGCGGCATAGCCGCTGGAGGTTGGGGGTTCAAATTTGAAATATTAAGCGGGGGGGAGATTGTGCGGAAAAAGCTTTGTCTGCGGCCCTACGCGGGCTGAAAGCCCAGCAAGTCCGTAGCCCAGGGCAACGCCCTGGGTACCATGTCCCCATTCCCTACGCCCTGTAAGGTAGGGTGTTCAAAATAGATTTTTTAGCGAGACTGTTTTTTAGCTTTTATCCATTGATATTATATGGGTTACAGCTAAATGCCGTAGCTATATCGAAACGAGATAGCTTTTCGCTTCTAACCATCAAGTAATTAAAATGTTACATACGAATAATTGTCACATCTAATATTTCGATTTTGAACACCCTACCTGTAAGGGCAAAAGTAAAAGCCAACCGTTCGCCCATACTTTTGCCCTTATAGGGCGTAGGCGTTTATACACTGATACCCAGGGCGTTGCCCTGGGCTGTGGACTGGCTACCCTTTCAGGGCGCTCGCGGCGAAGTTGCGGGATTGCCCCTGTAAGGGGCTCATATTCCAGGATAGGGGCTTGCCCCTATCTCCCGCCGCAGCTCATCGTTTCTCGCTTCTGCCCCTGTAAGGGGCGCATATCGTTGGCGGGGCTTGCCCCGCAATAAAATTCGAGATATGAGCCCCTTACAGGGGCGAGGTTCATAAATCAGCCTCAAGAGGTAGGGGCAAGCCCCTACCCTAAATATGAGCCCCTTACAGGGGCAGCTGTCGCCTCTCTACCAATCTTGATTCTTTCGGAATTTTGAACACCCTACCTTTCAGGCCGCTCGCGGCGAAGGTTACGGGCGCACGACCTATCAGAATGTCACGCGGAACATGAAGCGGATGCCCCATTTCTGCGTGTCGGGACGTTCGGTGTAGGTGAGGCGGCGAACGTATTCCACGTGTACGACCTTGAAGATGTTGTGGATGCCGGCAACGACTTCCACGTAGGGTTTCTTGCTGTCGAGCACGGAGGACTGACTGGTGAAAGTGCCGTCGGGATTGAAATGGCCGGGGAAGTAGAAGAGGCGGTTGTCGTTGGCGTTCTTCTCGAGGAGCGGATTGTTTTTGTCGGTCAGTGTTCCCCAAAGCACGTTGGCACCGATGTATTCACGCCACTTGAGCTTGCGGATGAGGGGGATGCGGTTGAGGATTTTTCCGTTCATATCCCAGGAGAGCATGAGCGAGGCATAGCGGTCGGTTGGAAATTCCATATTGTCGATGAGGTTGAAGGTGTTGTCCTCCATGATATACGACAAGTTGGCCGCCGGCATCACGAGCAAGGGGTGCGGCACTTTATTCCACTGCACGCCGCCCTTCAAGTAGGTGTCGATTTTTCCCCATGAGGCAAGCCAGAAACGTTTGTAGATGCTGGCTTCCGTGAGGTTGTAGTTGTAATTCTGCCCGTGTTGCTCGTAAAGACCAGAAGTGTGCGAGAGCGAATAGATGGGCGAATCGTGGTTCATCGTGATGCGTCGCTGCTTCGTGTTAATCCAGACGGCGCCTGGCTGATAGGTGAGGCCGAGCGTGAGGTCGTTTGTGCGGAAATACTTGCGATGGAGCGAAGCGTCTTGCGAAGGCACACCAGTTCCGTCGAGGCTCTGATAGAAGAGCGCCGCCGTGGGCTCGTCGCGCTCGGTGCGGGCCTGCACCTTGAAGCGCAAACCGTTTTCCCATTCGCGGTCCCAAAGGAGGCGGAAGGTCTCGTAGTACATCATGTGGTCGACCTTCTTCCATTTAAACGAGGTGAAGACGTTGTCTTTGTCGGTTGGCAGGAATTTGTCGCTGGCCGACATGACGTCGCGGTTGTAGGTGAAGGTGAGGTTGTTGACAGGAAATTCGCGCGGCAGATAGGCTTTCTTATTGAAAGAATAGGTCACCTCGCCGAGTCCCTTCCAGCGCTCGTCTTTGAAGCCGTAGGCCACGTAGCCCTTGGCAAACCAATGGGGGTTGAGGTTGGCCGTTGTCTGGGCCGAGGCGCGGAGGCGCAAGCCGTCGACAAAGTTTTGCGAAATCATGGTGTTGACGGGACCGATGTCGACCTTCGAAGGATGCTTGGGGTCGACACTCGTCTCAACGAAGTTTTCGATGAAGGCTTTGGCAACGAAGAGCACGGCCTTGAAACCTTTCACGCGCTCGAGCTGGCGAACGAGTACATCCATCTTGTCTTCGCTTTGCGTGAGCGCCTCGGAGCGGTGTTCGGCCCAAAATTCTTCGGGGCGAATGCGGGCGTTAACATCGGTTTGCTGGTCGCCCTTGAATTTGAAGGTCTTGTCGGGGATGGGGTCGAAGCAGAAATCGCTGTATTCCGTGACGCGTTTGACCTGGAATTTCTGCAGGAAGCTGGCGAGCTTTAGCTGCACTATCATGTCGTCGCTCTTCAATACTTGTTCGCCAGAGGGCAGCTGCGTAAATTCCTGGATGACGCGCATGCTCTCAACGAAATTGACATCGGAACGGCGCGGAATGCCCAAGTCGGCCTTTTTGATGCGGTAGGTGGAGTCGGCAAGGATGTAGAGCGAACCGGAGAAGCCGAAGTCCTGGGCGTTGTTGGGCGTGAAGTCGACACGGATGCACTTGGCGTTGTCGACGTAGGTGGTGTCTTCAATGAAGAAACGATAAAAACTGATGCCGGAACGCGAGGAGATGGGGCTGACGAAGGGGTATTGCAGCAGGCGCACTTCGTCTTCGTAGATGTTCACATCGGTGAAGCAGTCTTTGAGGACGGTGCTGAGAATGTCGCCCGTATTGAAGAGGTCGTTGATGCCGCTGCTGCGCTGGCCGAGCACAATGCTCTTGTCGGCATGGGGCGTGCGGCGATAGATTTCGCGCGTCACGTTTTCATCGACAGAGATGGGGAGGATGAGCTTGCCGGTTTCGTTGCACGTTTCCACATGGTCTTTGAGGAAGGGCATCTTCTTGAATTTGCCTTCTTCGAAGATTTTGTCGGTGACGTCGTTGAAGGCAAACGTGAGTTTAGAATATTTGTGGATGGAGTAATAGTCGTGGAGCTTGAGGTCGCTCATCTTCTTGGCTTCTATCACCTTGCGCATGAGCTCAACGGCTGGGTTGTTTTTGCGCGTGTACTTGGTCTTGTGGCCCGTCACAACGGCCGTTCCGAATTTGGCCGAATTGTCGTCGAGCTTCACGTTGTAGACACCAGCCTGCTGCACCTTCAGGGTCTTCGTGGCATAGCCAATCATCGACACGCGCATTTTTCCGGCCTTGAAGGGCAAGGCATAACGGCCTGCTTCATTGGTGCGCGTGTAACTACCTCCCTCGATGGAGACATTGGCAAAAGGCAGGGCTTCACCGGTCTTGGAGTCGGTGACAACGCCCGTGATGCGTTGCGCCACGGCGGCAAACGTCACGAAGGTGACAAGGATGAAGGTGAGAAATAATTTTTGTTTCACGGATGTCCTGTTTTTGGTGAATGGTCGGGCTTTGCCTTTGGGGACAAATGCCCGCGACGTAATGTTTATAAAACCCTGCAAAGGTAAAAAGTTTTCTCCATTTCCAAGCTATATCGTTGACTAATAAAACATAATCCGAGACGAAAAGCACAATTTGCCCGCGCGAAAAGACAATCGAAGAAAGCAAAAGAGGCAGCAAGAAATCTTGCTGCCTCTTTTGGTTGGGAGATTAGTTGGTTTATTTCTGGACGGACGGGCGGCGGATGCGCAGGGTCTGCGTTCTCACTTTACGCAAGATGCGCTCGAGCTCAAACACCTTCTGCGGATTTTTCGCGGCAACGTCCACCTGTTCGGTCTCGTCGCTCATATTGTAGAGCTGCGGAACGGGGGCATAACCTGTTTCTATCTTCGGGCCCCACGTGATCATCTTGCCGCCGTCGCTTCCTTCGATGTATTTCCAGTTGCGTGTACGAACGGAGAGCGTGTGGTTTGAAGCCTGCTCGATGATCCAGGGGCGGTCTTCGTTGGCACGTCCGAGGAGGTTGTTGAGATAGTTGTAGCTATCGGGGGCGGCACCCTTCGGGATGCGGGCTCCGACAAGCTCGGCCATCGAAGCGAGCCAGTCGATTTGCGATACGAGGGTGTTGCTCTCTTGTGCGCCCTTGATTTGTGCAGGCCAGTGAACAATGAGCGGAATGCGCGTGCCACCTTCAAAGGCGCTGTATTTTCCGCCACGCAAATTGCCCGTTGGACTGTGGCCGTTGAGGAGTTCTTCTGCGCGGTCGGCATAGCCGTCGTCAACCACCGGACCATTGTCGCTCGAGAGGATGATGAGGGTGTTCTTGCTCAATCCGGCCTTTTCGAGGGCGGCCATGATTTGGCCGACAGTCCAGTCGAACTGCACGATGGCATCGCCGCGCAAGCCCATTTTGTTTTTACCACGGAAACGCTCGTGGGGGAAGCGTGGCACGTGGACATCGTTGGTGGCGAAATACATGAAGAAGGGTTCCTTCTTGTGCTGGTTGATGAAGTTGACGGCATGGGCGGTGATGGAGTCGGCGATGTTCTCGTCTTTCCAAAGCGCTTTGCCGCCGCCCTTCATATAGCCGATGCGGCTGATGCCGTTGACAATGCTCATGTCGTGTCCGTGGCTCGGCTTCAGGTTGTAAAGCAATTCCGGATTGGCACGCCCCGTCGGTTCGCCCGGGAAATTTCTCTGATAGCTCACCTCAATAGGGGCAGAAGGGTCGTAATTGGCCACTGAACCGTTTTCGATGAACACGCAAGGCACACGGTCGGCCGTTGCAGCCATTATATAGGAATAGTCAAAACCAAGGTCGTTAGGACCAGTGGCAAGCGGCGCGTTCCAATCCTGCTCAGCCGTTTTGTCGCCCAAGCCGAGGTGCCATTTGCCGAAAGCGGCCGTTGCATAACCAGCGCTCTTGAACACATCGGCAATGGTGAACTGTTCCGGACGGATGATCATTCCCGCATTACCCGCAGCGACGTCCGTTCCCGGTTTGCGCCAGGCATATTCTCCCGTCAGCATAGAATAGCGCGAGGGCGTAGAAGTGGCCGCAGTGGCATAACCATTGGTAAAGCATATGCCATTGGCGGCCAAACGGTTTACATTTGGTGTTTCCACATTCTTGGCACCATAGCATTCAAGGTCTCCGAAGCCCAAATCATCGGCATAGATAAAGATGACGTTGGGGCGCGTCGGTGTTTTGTCTTTGCCCTTTCCTGCCGCTTGGGCAGAAATGGCCGGCACGAGCGCCAAGGCCAACAAAGAGCCTGTTGATAACTTCATTTCTTGTCTCGTTTTTGGTTCGGAGGGTATTCTTAAAAAATCCAGCCTTCGTAATGACCAAAGGACAGGTTGTTCAAAATTTTCTTTCACTGTCATTTGATTGCAAACAGCCCTTGCTTTACCAGATTCTTCGGAACGCCCCTTTATTAGTTAAGTAAGTTGTCTGAATTATTTCATGAGATTCTCCAAGAACGCCACGTCCTTGTTAACCAGTAAAGATACTTCCTTGATGGACATTCCCTTCTCAAGCATCGCCTTTACCATGCTTTTCAACATGAGGTTTTGCTGGCGAAGCGCATCTTCTTGTTGGCGGAGCGTATCTTCCTGTTGGCGAAGCGCATCTTCCTGCTGGCGGAGCGTATCCTCCTGCTTTTTATTCGCCGCTCGCTGTTGTTTGAGTTCCTCGCCCAGCGTCATTATTTCCGTGTCGCGATCTTCTATGGCCGAGAAATATTCATCCTCGACGTTCATGTCTGAACGGATGTCGGCATCAGCGGCGGCGGCCGTCAAGCGATGGATGACATACATCATATCGGCGTCATCCTCATAGCTGTGTTCATCGATGTTCAGGAGTTGCTTGTTTTCCGAGTCGGTCTTGCTTTGGTCGAAAACGCTTAGCACTTTTTCCAGGCGGTTGTTTACGCGGCCTTTGAGCAAGGGAATTTGCACAATGATGCTGTCGTGCGTCAGACTTTCTACGAACGGGTCGGTCATCCCCTCGGCCACTTCAGCGCCCTCGTAGTCGTATGTTTTGTGGTTGACGTAAAGCACGGGGGTGTCTATGTTCCCAACGCGGTGTCCCAACAGATAGACGGCAACCATCGGATAGGCATAGCCTTCCTTGGAATCCACCTGTATGTTGCACTGGTTGCCGTATTGCACGCCCAGATACTGGCGGAAACGCAAGGTTTCTGTGTTCAGCCAAGTCTTCTGTAATTCAATCAAGATGACTTGCTCCGAACCGTCGTCTTCAACCACTGTCGCAGCGAAATCGATACGGAACATGGAAATCGCATTGCGGGTGGTGTTGGCATATTCATGTGGACGCACCGTAACGTGTACGACCTCTTTCTTCAGCAACGCAGAAAGCACAGTCTTGGCTATGCGCTCGTCTTCCATTATATATTTGAAGACGGAATCATAAATGGGATTGGCAACGTGTACTATCATGAATACTTGGATTTATACTGTGTCTTTGCAATAGGGGATTGTTCTCCAGCAACAAAGGTAAGAAATATTTATGATTTAAGGGGCGGCAGGACATTATTCCTCGCATGCGAGCATCAAAAAAAAATTGCCACACAAACTTAAAATACGACCGCTTGGCATGAGAAGGCTACCGCTTAGGCAGGAAGGGAATTTTAAGTATTTGCACATATTTCTAAAAATATTTACCTTTGCAAGCGTATTATTACAAAGTGCTTTTCGCAAAAGCGCAGTTTTAGCTGTGTCAACGGTTCCTGCACAACTAAATATACAAGCACCGAACGGAACCCAACTCAAATTTTTGCAACCATGAAAAAGATTTTCATTGCCCTGTGCGCCAGCTTCGCCTTAGCTTCTTGCACCACCATTACCAAGACTGCTACTTCTATAGACGTTGAAAACGGCCTGACCACAAATTCTATGGCCGACTTGGAGATTTCCTCACAGAAAGTCCAGCACGTTTATTACACGGAGGCCAGAGCAAGAAGAGGCGGAAAGAAGAACTTGCAGAACACGGCCGTTAAAGAGTTGCTCATGAAGAGCGGCAATGCCGACGTGCTTGTGGCGCCGGAATTCACCTTCGTAAAGAGAAGGGGACTCTTTGGTTCAAAGTTCAAAAGCGTTGAAGTCAGCGGCTACCCTGCTAAATACAAAAATTTCAGAAACAAATAAAGAAAGGGGCTGGTTATGAAAAAGTTATTTTTACTAACGGCTGTCTGTGCGGCGCTCTTTACGTCGTCGTGCTCAACCATTACGAAAACGGCCACCACTGCAATGGTAGAGTCAACGGTCGTGACCTATCCAGAAGTAGCGGACTTGGAAATCCAACAGAAAGCCACACAGACGATGACGTGGAGCTTCCGGCCGTTCCACTTGGGCGAACCCTCGAAACAAGTGGCCCAAGGAAATCTCGTTGACCAGTTGCTGAAAGCAAATAATGCCGATGTATTGCTCGAACCGCAGTTTGTCTTCGAACGCACTTCCTATGGCGAAAGAGTGCTGACGGTGACTGGATTCCCCGCCACCTATAAGAATTTCCGCAAAGCTTCTGCTGCGGACTTGGAAGCCATCAAGGCTTGCAAGAAACCGAATGAGAAGAAAATATACAACGACCCTGATGGTGGCGGCCTGTTTAAGGTCTTCATGAAATAAGCTTCAGTGGTTTTATGAGCGGAGAATATCTGGCGCAGAGCAAGCACCAGATTTCCGCCAACAGACTTCATAAAAATGTCCGCCTGCGAATTGGCTTTCGCAGGCGGACTTTTTTATGGCAACTCGACGATATAATTAAAACAGCCGGATGTCCCCGTCTTTCTGGTTACATCCGGCTGTTTTATATAGATAAATAAGTGGTCAAAAATATTCTATATTATCAAAGCAGGGGAAACTGATTTGATATTGCCTTGCCTGAAGGCAACTGATTCCGGAGCGACACCATCTGCGCCCTTCTCGGAAACTGCGCCTCCTTTACGCCAAGAGTTGCTTGACGAGCGTCGAAATGGCGCGACCGTCAGCGCGGCCTGCCAACTGCTTGCTGGCAACGCCCATCACCTTGCCCATGTCCTTGGCGCTCGTTGCACCCACCTGGGCAATAATGGCTTTCACCTCAGCTTCGAGTTCCTCCGGCGTGAGGGCCTTCGGGAGATACTCTTCAATCACCTTGGCCTGTGCCTCCTCTTCCTCAGCGAGGTCGGGGCGGTTTTGCTCGTGATAGAGAGCGGCCGTGTCGCGGCCCTGCTTAGCGAGCTTGGCGAGGATTTTGAGGGCGACAGCATCATCGAGCGTGTCGTTGGCTCCCGGAGCCGTCTTGGCTTCTATGAAAAATTTCTTGATGTTACGCAATGCTTCAAGGCGCACTTTGTCCTTGGCCTTCATGGCAGCAACAATATCCTTGCTGACTTGATCAAAAAGTGACATAATATATTGGGATTTAAAAGACATCTTCATCCGCATCGAAATCTTCGGCGGATGAAGACACCATCAATTAGTTCGAAAAATCTATGACAACACTCCCTTCCTCCGCTCTTGCGGCACCATTGGCAGAAAAACCAGTCGGCTGCCCCACAGCGTTTTCGGCGTCATCGCGAGCGCCATCCCCGAGCGATTGCTGCTTGAGATGCAAGAAAGATTCGAGCGTTCCGCTGGTACGCGTGTCGGTCGGCGAAGCACTCACCGCCTCAGCCAGACGCTCGTTTCCGAGGTCGGCCGTGTCGAAGAGAAACACCTGGTGTTTGTGGCGCACGCGTTTGCGCATAGGACCGCCGTCGTCATAATAGCGGGCACGTATGGCCGCGTGACGCTGCGTGTATTCATCATCAACCGTCTGCCCGTTGAGATTAAATCCAGAGGCGAGAATCGTGATTTTCACCTGTTCGCCCATATTCTCGTCCGTCACGAGACCCCATTTGGTCTCGATGTTGTCGGAGAATTTGGCCATAAATTCGTTCACTTCCCCCACTTCCTCCATGCGCAAGGCGTATTTCGGGTCGGGGTTGATGGTGATGGCCAAAATGATCTTATGGGCGCGATAGACGTTATTGTTGTTGATGAGCGGAGAATAGAGCGCTTCTTCAATGGCCTTGGTGACGCGCTTCTCGCCCTTGCCGAAACCAGTCGACATGATGGCCACACCGCCATTACGCAAAACGTTGCTGACATCGCAGAAGTCGAGCCCGACACGTCCGTGCATCTCGATGATTTCCACGATGCAGCGCACCGCCGTTGTCAGGGTGAGGTCGGCTTTCTTGAAAGCATCAATGATGGTGAGGTCGGTGTAGATGTCGCAGAGGCGTTGGTTGTTGATCACCAACATGGCATCCACCTCCTTGCCCAATCGTTCAAGACCGTCGAGCGCCTTGTCGATTTGGCGTTCACGTTCAAAGAGAAACGGGATAGTGACGATGCCCACCGTCAGCACACCATGGGCCCTTGCCTCGCGGGCGATGACTGGCGAGGCACCGGTGCCGGTGCCGCCGCCCATACCGGCGGTGATGAACACCATCTTCACCTTGTCGTCGAAGATGGCATCGATCTTGTCAAGGTTTTTCTCGGCCAAATCCTGACCAACGACAGGCTGGCCGCCCGCTCCGAGACCAGGGCCGAGCTGAATTTTGTCGGGCACGACGGAGTCTTCGAGGGCTTTTTGGTCTGTGTTGCACACCAGGAAGCGAACCCCTTCAATTCCCTCACGGTACATCTGCCCCACAGCGTTACCCCCACCGCCACCAACACCGATGACCTTGATAATCTCGGCGGAATGATTAACGATGGGTTCTACCAACAGATTTGATGTATTGTTGAGTTCTGACATATTCTCTGAATGAATACTTGGGGATTAGGTGGTGCGATTTTCAGCATCCGAAGGCCATGAGTTCCGAAGCATCCGTTGGGAGCGTCGGCAACCCTTCCTTTCTCTGGCCGAACGGGTGGAATCCTACTTTGGAAACAGGGGAGACTTATCAGGCAAATGAAATCACCTGCGCCGCCGAACCGTTGGTGTTGTCGCTTTCTGGTTCCACGGCCACGCTGTTGTAAGTCTTGCTCTTGATGCTATTGAGCTCTTCCTTGCTACGCTTAAACGTCGGTGTCATTTCAACCAGCGAGATTACCTCTTCATTGTCGAGGTCGTCCAAGCCGAATAGATAGATGCGCGAACGTTTACGCTGCCCGCTCTTTCGGTTGGGATTGTCGTAATATTGTGTACGGCGCTCGTCGTTCTCCTCGGCCTTTTCGGCTTCGAGCTGGCGGCGCTTCTCGTCTTCCGCGTCGTGTTTTTCCTGCATGCCCGGCACACTGGAGATGCCGAAGCCCGTGGCCAGGATGGTGATTTTCACCTTCTTGCCGAGCGATGGGTCGGTTGAGAGACCCCACTTCGTCTCCACGTCGTCGTGGAATTTCTCCATGAAGTCATGCACCTCGTTCATCTCCTCCATCATCAGCGAATCGCCTTCCTTTTCTGCGCAGAAAGAGATGGAGAGCAACACCTTGTGGGAGTTGAAAATATCGCTGTTGTTGAGCAGCGGCGAATGCAGGGCATCGTTGATGGCCTTCGTCACACGGTTTTCGCCTTCGCCGAATCCCGTAGACATGATGGCCACACCGCCGTCTTTCAAGACGGTGCAGACGTCACGGAAGTCGAGGTTGATGATGCCGTGCATGGTGATGATTTCAGCGATGCTTCGTGCAGCCACGCTCAAAGTGTTGTCGGCCTTTTCGAAGGCGCTGAGCACATTGAGGTCGGGATAGATTTCGCGCAAGCGTTCGTTGTTGATGACGAGCAAGGCGTCAACGTGCTTTGAGATTTCGTCAACGCCGTCGAGGGCCTGATCGATTTTCTTGTTGCCTTCGAAGCGGAACGGGATGGTGACGATGCCCACCGTCAAAATGCCCATATTCTTGGCTTCGCGAGCAACGACTGGTGCGGCGCCCGTGCCCGTACCGCCGCCCATACCAGCGGTGATGAACACCATCTTGGTGCCATCGTTGAGCATCTGGCGGATGTCTTCAACGCTTTCTTCGGCGGCTTCGCGGGCCTTTGCTGGGATGTTTCCCGCGCCGAGTCCTTCTTTTCCGAGCTGGAGACGAACGGGAACGGGAGAGTCCATCAATGCTTTGCTATCGGTGTTGCAAAGTACGAAATTGACATCGTGAATACCCTCACGGTACATGTGGTTGACGGCATTTCCGCCACCGCCTCCAACGCCGATGACCTTAATGATTGAAGGAGATGTTGAAGGCATGCCCACATCGAGCAATTCGTTGTTATCTGACATAAAACTATGAATCGTTTAGGAGTTGTTTTTTTAACCGGACTGATTTCTCTGCGGCACCCATTTGCCGCCGGGAACCGGTTTGGTCATGGTTTGGCCAACACTTATTCTTTATCTTTGCGCGACGCCATGAAGCGGTCGTCATCATCATTGACGAGGTTGCCCGCAGCATTGGTCACTTTCTTGAAGATGCTTGAGATGCGACCAAACATGCCGCTCTTCTGCTTAGGCTTCTTGGTCTCTCTTTCAGAAGTTTCCTCGGTTTCGACATCTGTTGTCTGGCCGTTTTGCTGCCCCTGAGCAACCGTCTGCGTCTGGGCTGCATTCTGATGGCCACCGATGGTGACATTCTGCACACCCTGCTGGCCTGTGCCTGCCAAGGTCTGCTGCATGCCCTGCTGTGAGAAATCGTTCTCCGTCTGGACATTTCCGCCCTGCGCCTGCTGTTCAAACGCATTGCCCTCCTGTCCGATCACACCGCCGCAGCAATTGATTTCGCCCTTGTCGATGAGGGCGATGGCGGCATTGAATGAGCCGTCGGCATTGAAAGACGACGACGGTTTGCCTTCAAGACGCGTTTGCAAACGGGTGTTCTTCACGAAGCGCACCTTTCTGAAATCGGTGAAGGCGGCAAAAGCCTTGTCGATGTTCTTCATATTGGCGGCACCACCAGTCACCACGATGCCGCTGACGAGCTTCGAGTCGTCGTATTTAGAGAGGGCTATCTGGTGCTTGATGTTGAGGATGATTTCCTCCATGCGTGCTTCCACCAAGCCGTTGAATTCTTCAAACTTCACAGTGCGACCGTCGCCCAGCGTGACAGGTTCGTGCTTGTCTTCCTCCTCGTTGCTGTAAGCCGTGGCATATTTGCGTTTGAGCTGTTCAGCCTCCGAATCCTCAATTTGCAGTGTGCAGAGGTCGCGGTTGACGTTGGCGCCACCGAGAGGGATGACGGCGAAATGGCGGAGAATGTTATTCTTGAAGATGGCCACGGAAGTGGTTTCCGCACCCATGTCCACGAAGGCGCATCCTGAGCGCTTCTCTGGCTCCGTCAAGATGGCGTCGGCCAAAGCGAGGACCGTGATGGGCATGCCCACCACGTTGAGATGAGCACTGCGGAAGCAGTTGTAAACGCTTTCCGACACGCTCGTGTTGGAGATGATATTGAGGAAGTGTCCTTCAATCACGTCAGACGCGATGCCGATGGGGTCGGCCACCACCTGCGTGCCGAGCTGGTAATCCTGCGGTATCACCTCGAGGATTTCGCGGTCGTTTCCAGGCATACTGTTATTGGAATCCTTCACGTTGTTGACCATTTCGGCGGTGATGAGTTGCTTCTCGCCGAGATGTCGCGTCACGGTGTTGGCCACGGTGTGCATGCCCATGCCGCCGATGCCGACATAGCAGCTGGCAACGGAGCGTCCGAGGGCATTTTCCAATTTCTGCTTGATGCTGTCAACGCACGACGTCATCTTGTTGAAATTGTTGATACACCCCTTGCGGATGAACGATTCCGAAGGGTCTTGTGCGTATGCGAGGACTTTGATGGCACCGTCAGGCTGTTTCTGCCCAGCAATAGCCGTCACCTTGGACGAACCGAGTTCTATTGCTACGATGAAGTCGTCATTTGTCATATTCATAGAGTGTTATTAGGCGTTGGCCTTTGAGTTTTCCACGCGCAAGACGATTGCTTGGCGAAACGGCTCTCGGGCCTTTGAGGTTTCTTTCTTAAAATAACAAGTGGGTGGTCAAAACTCTTTTTATGATTTATGCCAAGAGCATTATTTTTCTACACCTACTTATAGCGTCTTTTTTCAGCGTGCCAGCATCACGGCGCCGACACGGCTTTGCGTTGCGGTCGTTTTCCTGCGCTGCGTCCGCCCGTTCTCCGAAGCGGGACTTCAGGCATCAGTTTTTCTTGCAAACAATCTGGTTATTGAATTCCAAACTGATTTCGCGGTAGGTGTTCCACCCAATAGTCGGCAGCACCTTGTCGTAAAACACGCGCAGGTTTTGCATCTGCGTCCTCAGGGTCAGCGAGTCGAGCTTTCCCATTTGGATCACTTGGCAGCCGATACGCGGGATGAGCGCCACCCTGCCGTCGGGCGCCACGTTGATTTGCTCCACGAGGTCGTTGGCAAAGTCGTTCGTGTGGAGATAGCGAGCCAGGTGGACCAGGTTCTTGGCAGCATAGCGTTTGCTGATGCGTCCCGTTGCCACTGCCACGTCGGCCGTATAGTTTTCAGGCATCATGGCCACGCCCTTGTTGTCGATGTAATAGTCGTCGCCGTTGTCGGCTTTAATGCGCAGGATGGGCAGTCGCTGCGAGATGTTGATGTTGACGCGGCCTCCCGGTGTCTTATAGCACTTCACGATGCTCACGAACGAGTTTTTCTCCAGTGCTTTCTCCAGACTGTCGCCATTGACCTCCTCCATCAACTGGCCCACAGGATAAATCTTCTCCTTCTTCAAGATACGCACCACTTCATCGGCGTTGATGAATCCCGCGTAGCTGCTGTCAACGATGATCACGTTCACTTCCTTGCAGCGCGTGCTGTCTCTTTTCCCAGATATGTCGGCAAAGACATAGAAGAGATAGGCAACGACCCCCAACAATACGAGCAGTTTAAAGAATGTCTTCATAGCAATTCTGCGGGATTTTACGTGCCTTTGGCTGCAAGCGGAGGAAAGTCCTGAAAGACGCTTTCCTCCCCCGCGGCTCAGGCGGTCTGTGCCGCCCGTGCTGGCATCAGCAATATTTTCGTTTCAAAATTTCTGTTATTTCATCACAATAGTTGTCGAGGTCGCCAGCTCCGAGCACGATGAGCACATCGAAATCCTCGTTTTCAACGATTTGCGGCACGTCGGTCTTCTGGCAGATGCGGCGTTGCATGTCGGGGCGCAGTTCGTCGAAGATAATCTGACTGGTCACGCCGGGGATGGGCTGTTCGCGGGCCGGATAGATTTCTGTTAAGATCACCTCGTCGAGCAGCGAAAGACTGTTGGCAAAATCCTTATAGAAATCGCGGGTGCGGGTGTAGAGGTGGGGCTGGAAAATGGCGGTGAGTTTGCGTCCGTCAAACACTTCGCGCAACGAGAGCACGCTCTGGCGGATTTCCGCAGGATGGTGGGCATAGTCGCTCAAGAAGACGATGCGGTCGGTTTTGAGTTTGAAATCGAAGCGGCGCACAACGCCTTCAAAGCTCAGCATGCCGCGGCGGATTTCCTCTTCCGTGGCACCGGCAATCTGGGCGAGCGCCATAGCGGCGATGCCGTTTTCGATGTTGATGCTCACGGGCACGCCGAGTTCAACATCCTTGATATTGCCAAACGGCGAGACGAAGTCAAACACGATGCGTCCGCCACCGATGCGCAGGTTTTCAGCATGAAAATCGCCCTTGTCGCGGCTGTAGTCGTAGCGACGCACGCCGTCTTGCAGGGCCTCTTTCATCTTTAAGTCGCAATGAACGATTAACGCGCCGCCCGGTTGGATGAGACTGGTGTATTTTGTAAAGCTCTCCAGATAAGCCTCCTCAGTTCCATAGATGTCAAGATGGTCGGCATCCGTGGCAGTGATGACAGTGGCAAAGGGGCGCAGATGATGGAAGGAGCGGTCGAACTCGTCGGCTTCTATCACGACATACGGACTTTTCTCTGAGAGCAGGAAATTCGTACCGCTGTTTTTGCTGATGCCGCCCAAGAAAGCGTTGCATTCCACGTGGCTCTGGTGGAGCAGGTGTGCCAGCATGGTTGAAGTGGTGGTCTTTCCGTGGGTTCCGGCCACGCAGAGTCCTTTGGAGTGGCGCGTCAAAAGGCCGAGCACCTGGGCACGTTTCTGCACCTCGAAACCGTTGTTGCGGAAATAGGTCAATTCTTTGTGGTCTGCCGGGATGGCAGGCGTATATACCACTAATGTAGTGGCTTTGTCGCGGCAGCACTCAGGAATGAGTTCCACGCTGTCTTCGTAATGGATGTCGGCACCTTCTTTACGGAGCGTCTCTGTGAGTTCGCAAGATGTGCGGTCGTAGCCCGCAACGCACTTTCCCTCAGCAAGGAAATAACGTTCAAGGGCACTCATGCCGATGCCTCCTGCACCGACAAAATATACTGATTTAATATCGTCGAGCGTCATGACTTTTATGATTTTTTACGCAAGTATATACTTACAAGCAAAAGTAACAATAATTTTTGGGAGTTTGGCGGAATATCTCGGCTTTTTTTAATGTTTGTTTCTGCACGGCATGTTTTCGTGGCACAAGACAGGAGGCAAACCGCAGAATGCCCCGACACGGACGGAGACAAACGTATTTTGAAACGCCAGGGCCTCATCGAGACGCAACGCCATGTTTTTTCCCAAGAACTCGCCCTATGCCTGCCAGCGAACGCGGGAGCAGACGCAAGCGAATCTGGGGGCTGATGCGGTCGTATCTGGGGGCTGATCAGGGCCGACGCATTACTTTATGGCATCAATTTAGCAAGGAAAGAACTGTCCCATCCTGCTCTCTTTCTTTTTGCTT
>OIWT01001583.1_pt1 | contig 26612 bp, 26 predicted proteins | sample 1587701 | NCBI WGS metagenome assembly OIWT01 (sample SAMEA3888904, study PRJEB22519) | human gut metagenome | biome: human gut; feature: human-associated habitat; material: faeces | place: Denmark | collected 2009 | reverse complement strand
GATAAATCTATAAAAATTCGTGGAAAAATGTGTCTAAAAACTTGACCTAAATCCAGATTTAATATTAGAACTCATAACCCGAAGGTCCCAGGTTCGAGTCCTGGCCCCGCAACCAGTAATACCAAGACTTACAGGTTTTTGCTTGTAGGTCTTTTTACATGCAAAAGTGACCACAAAGTGACCAAATAAAAAAATAGAAGTAATTTAATATCTTTAAAATTACCTCTATTTAAGTTGCTTTTGAATTTAAAATATTGTCCATAACATCTGCTGCCTTTTGGAATTCATCATCAAAGAAATCAGAATAAAAATCATGAGTTACTTGTATAGATGAGTGACCTGCTTTTCTACTGATTATTTGAGTTTGTACTCCTTCTCTTATCATTAAGGATATACTTGTATGTCTTAGAGCATGGAATTTTATTTTCCTTAACCCATATTTCTTTAATGTATTTGCAAATATTTTAGATGGAGTATCTGGGTGCATAGGTCCACCAAAATCAGTTGTAAAAACATGATTTGAATTTTCCCATTTACTACCTAATTTAAATCTTTGCTTTTCTTGTTCCATTTTATATTTTCTTAATATACCAATTGTAGTAGGTGAAATATAAATCTTTCTATCACTATTAAGTGATTTAGTTTCCTTTACAACAATACCTTTGTTTTTTACATATTGTGTTGATTTATTTATTGTTAATGAACCAGTCTTAAATGATATATCTTGCCAAGTAAGACCTGTTAATTCACCCCTTCTACAACCAGTATCCAATGCTAAATAAATTATTGCTTGATATTTTAAAGGTTCATTTTCCAATGCACTTAATAATTTATGCACTTCATCAATTGAGTATGCAGAAACATGATTTCTTTCTCTTTTAGGTTTCTCACATTTTGCATTTGGGTTTTTACTCAAATAGTCCCAGATAATTGCCTGCTCCAACATATTATTTATAAGCAAATAATAATGTTGTATAGTAGTGTTGGAAAGTGATTCTCCTTTTTTGGTCTTGTAATCATTATATAAATAATCATAAAATGATTCTAATAATTTTACATTGAGATTACACAATTTGACATGACCAATTCTGGAATTTATTACATTGATTCTATACTCATAATTCACATAAGTGCTTGGTGATAATATATTCTTTTTCTTGTTAAGATACTCTACACTTAAATCTTGTATAGTAATATCTTTTTTTGTAACAAAACTTCCTTCTTTAAGTTGTAATTTGATTTGTGCTTCTCTTAATTCTGCTTCTTTTTTACCACCATAAAATGTTTCAAAATATCTTAATCTTTTTCCATTAGCATAGCCATAGGTAATAATTAGTTTATATTTTTTTGCTTTTATTAGTTCTTGTACTGCCAATTTTTCTCCTCCATTACAGGTACACAGTTATGTACTAATTCCTGTTGCTTTACCCAATCATCTATGGCTAGTTTTCTAAATAAGATTCTTTTGCCTACTCTAAAATAAGGAATTCCATTTGTAGAAACTAATCTTCTTATAGCAGAACATGAACAGTTCAAGTATGTAGCAACTTCTGGAACATTAAATACTTCCATAAGAAATTCCCCCTATTTAATTATTGTGTAAAGTAGCAGACTTTTGTATAGTAATATTATCATAGAATCACCAAAAAGTCCGCTACAATACAGTGGTGTAAGATTTAAAACCTAGTATCTCTGGTTCTAAAAATACTACCTTCTATAAGATTTGAATCTTGAAATTTGCTATTTACAAATGATAGTGAATCTCTATCACCAACATATTCAAAACAGTCAAAACCATCTTGTTTTCTACCTGCTTTAAAATTTCCACATCTAAGTACCATGTTTTTAAAAACTTTTCTAGTTAGTATAGTAAGATTTTCTTCTTCACACCAACTTATATAAGTTTCATAAAAGTCTTTAATTTTAACTTTGTTAGTGCTTGGGTTTATCAAATTAGCATATAATATGACATCACTTAAAAATAACATTGCAGAATTATCTTCAAGTTTATAACCATCTATAATATCTTCACTTTCCTTATGATTAGAAAAATATCTAGTGTGCTTTTCTTCCATTGATTCATATTTCCTTAAAGCAGTATTAGCATAGTAATTTAATGAATCTTGTTCTACTAATTTATCAAAATCAAATGCTTCTTTTTCTTTATCAGTGAACTTGGCCTCAAAAGGTACAATTTGTATTCTTCTAAAATAACCTTCATCTCCACCATTTGTAATACTAGGTAATGTATTCATTGCAAATATGTGATGAGTAAAAGGTTTAAGTTTATATCTATCTTTATATTTTTGTTCAACAGACAACTCATTTCCAGAAATTACAGTTTTAAAATTTGCTAAATCTTTAAGTTGTATATTTTCTACTTCATGAACAACATTAAGTAGTTTTCCTTGCAATTCAGAACCAAAGAACCTTTGAGCAAATTCAGAGATGGAAATGGAACAACAATTATCTGAACCAAATAGTGTTAATATTAGTTCATTAAATGTTGATTTACCATTATCAGCAGTTTCACCAAGCAGAAATAAACATTTTTGTAGTTTAACACTATAAAGCATAGAGTATCCAGTATATTCATAAAGAGAATCAATTCTATCAGTATGACCACAACAAATAGATTCAAAAAAATCATCTATTGGAACATTAGAACCACTTTTAATTAGTTCCTCATATTCTTCATCAGTTAAGTAATAAGCATTAACTTGACACAATGTAAAATATGCTGGTGTATGTGGTTCAAGTGTTTTGGTATCTCTATGATAGATTCCATTTTTAAAGTTAATCAAATTACTGTCCAAATCAGTTACTTCTACACCTTCACTAATTCTTAAATAGTCCAATATTTCAGTCCTCATGCTTTTCTTAATATTTTTATCAATACCAAGAATACATTTTTCAATTTTTGCTAGACCTTCTTTATAGACACCAGAATCATATACATAGAAATTACCTTTATAGTATTTGATAAATAGTTGTTCAAGTACCTTATCAGCAATAATAACATGCTCTTTACTTGCTTGTTTCCCTCTATTTACTTCATCAAAATAATCTCTATCTATTTTCTCTATATGCTCTAATAGAGTAGATTCATCTAGTAATTTTTTGATATGTAAAGCAGATGGGTCCTTGCAATTTTCATCAATACTTCTAGAACTAACTTTGTATAGTTTCTCAAATGGTATTCCAGACTGACAAATTTGTTTCATAAAGGTTTTTGCACCTTCATCATTTTCTAAATGAATAATTACTTTGTCAAAATCTTGAAACAATTTTGAATACTCTTTTTTAAAGTTAGCAGCACCAGGTACACCTAATGCAGGTATATTGTGATACCAAAGAGAAAGTGAATCAGTTTCACCCTCAACTAGGACAATGTAACCTTTATCAAATTGTTGTAATTTCCAAAGACCATATAAGCAAAGTTTATTACCAGTATTCCAAAAGAATCTCTTATCACTTTTAGGGTTATTTCTATATCTAACTCTAACCATGTTATTTTCTTCATCATAATATGGAAAAGTAATGTGTAACCCATTTAAAGAATCAATATCATGTTGTTTTAAAAATTCTATTGGTAGTTTCTTTTCATTTGAAAATTGTTCTATTGAGTAAGGTATTTGTGATATATCAATAAAACCCACTTCATTTAAAACAATTTCCTTTGCTTTTGATACTGGAATATCTTTCAATTTTGATACAAATTGAACCATATTACCTTTTTCACCACAAGTAAAGCAATGATATACACCTTTGTGTAAATCAATTCCAAAACTTGGGTCATCTTCATCATGGAAAGGACAACAACATGTTAATTCATTTTCCTTAATTTTTGCTTTTCTATTTTCTAATGTACCTAGTGTGTCTGCTACTAATGAATAGAAAAAGTTTTCACTTGTTGCCATTTTGAATCTCCTTTCTTTATTAAATTTTCAATGTTCTAGTTTATATGTACAGTACCAGTACATATTTTTTCTTATGTATAAAACTCACCTCCATATTACTCAAATTCATCTATATCTCTTGACTTTTAGCCCATTTTGTTATAATATTTATACAAGATAGATTAAGTCCTAAGTAAACACAAAAATCTTGTACTAAATGGACTTATAAAATAGTTGTTGCAAGTGTGTTTAGATTTAGAATTTCCCAGTTCTTTATAAACAAACTTGCTTTTTTTATAGAATTGATAGACTTTGGTTATTTATTTGGTACTCATAACCTTTGCCATGCTCACATTTTAATTTCTTTCAAGACCAAAGTCAATAGAATCATTGAAAACAATAGGGTTTGAGAAAGGAATATATATATGAGCAAAAGGATAGAAAATGAACCAAGTTCTACAAATAAAGAAAAACCAATATATTATGACCAATATATAAATGTAATGATTAGAGAATTTATGGATACAAACTCTAAATATGGAGATAAAACAAATCTAATGGAAGAACTTGCAAAAGCATGTGGTGTAAGTTTATCTACTATGAAAAGGTGTAAAAGTGGTTATTCTACTTTGAAGAAATATAAACAAATAAAAGGTTTAGCAGATTATACTGGATTTGATTTTAATAAGTTGATAGAATCAGTAGAAAATAAAAAAGTGAAACTTGCAAAAGATATTAAAAGAAAAATACCAGATGATTTAGTAATAAATGGTGTAGAGTTGCATAATAAAGATAGTTATAATGTCCTATGCAACCATACATTTAGAAAAGGAGATTTATTTCCAGGTAGAGATAATTTTTTAATATTTTTAGATTATATGATATGTGAAGAAAAGTTTATTGATACTATTTCAGATAAAGCAAAAGACTTACTACAAGAATTAAAAAAGGATATGAATGATAACAAACTACCAAAAGAAGAAATTGAAAAAATAGGCTATTGTAAAGATTATGAAGATTTTGATAAATTATTTTCACAAGGAGAATTAGATAAGAGATTATCTAAACTTTTAAATGAAGAAAAAATCAGAAATGTAGTAAGAGCATTTATTACTAAATACATTTTTGATGATTTAAAGAAATAATCAAGTGAATTTTAAGTGATTAAAAGTGAGTATAGTTCACTTGCTAAAAGTATTAGAACACTAACAAAAAATACTTGTTAAGTGAAAAAGTGAAAAAATTAAAAAACTCTTTATATACTTTATTTTTAACTTTTAATATTATTCTTTACCATTTTTTATACTTTTCAATACCTTGGAGTAGATAGAAAAAGACAAAATATAATTATAAAAAGTTATAAAAAAAATCTCACTTTTCCACTTGAAAGGTAAAAATTGTGGAAATATCAGTAATTATAACAAGTGAGATTTAAGTGAATCAAGTGAAATTTTAGTTATCTTGTACTAGTAGAATCAAGATAACTTTTTTTATTATCTAGGGGTTATTTTAGTATAGTAAAAATGAAATGCTCTAATATCAGTAGTTTTAGAAGATATACTAATTGTAGTTTTAAAAATTATTTTTAAATATAGTAAAATATTATTAGTCTAATGAGTACTACACAGGCTAGTGTAAAGGAAGCCACAGACCAATTTACCCCAAAATCAGATTAAAAACTAAATAGTAAATTTATATATATAAACACTCTTTTAACTAGAAAATTCTAGTTTTAGAGTGTTATTTTGTTTTATAAAAACTATTTACAAGGTTTAAATTTTATGAAATTTTTTCAAAAAGGCATGGGCTTCTGTAAAAAAACAGTGTATAATCAAAAGTGCTAAACCCTTATGCTAAGCAGGTTTGAAGAAATTATGTAGGAGATTTACTATGGAAACTTTAAAAGAAAATGGCTTGTATATGTTAAGATTTTTAAGAGTTCATATCAATGCCATATATGATTATAAAAACAAAGATAGACTTAATAGGTCAGAGAATAATGGAATCTTATTCTGGCTTTCTGATGAAGAAAAAGAACTTGTAGATAATTTTGAAAGAGAAAACACTAATTGTAAAGTTTATCATCTGATAAAAAGCAGCACAACTGATTTTGAAATTGTCTATGATTTGCTTTATGTGACAGATGAAGAAGATTTTTTGAAACAAGCAAAAGCAAATTTAAAAGATGGTTTTGTACTATCTCATACAATAACACAATTTCCAGAATCAGGTTTAATATCAGTTAAAAGTGCAAATGGTGGAATTATTAGAAACTATTAAATATAAGGAGTATCAAATGGAACAATTAAATGAATCAAGAATAAATGAAATAATGGAAAATTTTAATAAAGATTTTGAAACAAAGATAAAAAATAATAGTGCCAAGTTTTTAATAAATTTGTATAATAACTTTATCACATTATTAGGAACAGAATCAACAATAGATAGGGAAAGTTTAGAAAGATTAGACAAAATAGAAAAAGAAGTAGATTCAACATTTAGTGAAAAACAAAAAGTTTTATTTGCAAAATGGACCAATGCACATGAGCAGTTGATTAGTGATATATCAGACCAAGCATTTGTATATGGTTATTGTACTTGCAAAATCTTAGATGATGAATCATTTTTGAGGGGAAGTGCAAATAATGAATAATGATAATATTGAAATAGAAGAAAATGAAATATTAGAGCATTTTAATGACCTTTTTGCAGTAAAAGTAAATAAACATATTAAGAACAAAATAAATGTCTTAAAATTGATTTATGATAGATTTGAAGAAGTTTTAACTAAACCCAATACAACATATTTAAAATTGTCCCACCAAGATATAGAGATTACAGATAAATTATTTTCTACATTAGATAAAGAACAAGCAAAATTATTTGAAAAACATTTGGAAAAAATAAATAAAATGTGTGCTTTGGAAAATAAGCAGTTATTCTATTTTGGTTATTTATTAACAAAAATATTAGATGATGAAAGTAAGATGAGTAGTGATTAAATAAGGTCACTACTCATTTTATTACAAAAAATTCCAATAAATCTAAAAATATTACAAAAATCTACTGAAAAAATTTTGATTTTATGATATAACATATAATAGAGTTATTATAAAGATTTATGGGGGAATTTATAATGGAACATAGTGAAAATACAAGAGTAAAAATACCAGGTTTAGTGCATTTAACTAGATTAGGATATAACTATTTATCACTAAAAGAAGAAAAAGAATATATACATACAAATACCAATATATTTAGAAATGTATTTAATAGTAGTATAAATAAGATAAATAACACAGATTTATCTATGGAAGAAACAGATAAAATAATTTCAGAATTAGAAATACAATTAAGCAATGAAGATTTAGGAAAAGCATTTTATAATACCTTAACTAATGGTTATAATGGCCTAAAACTTATTGATTTTGAAAATGCAGATTCTAATACATATAATGTAGTTACAGAATTAGTATATAAAAATGGTGAAGATGAATTTAGACCAGATATTATTCCACTTATAAATGGTATGCCATTATCTTTTATTGAGGTTAAGAAACCTAATAATAGAGAGGGTATTTTAGCAGAAAGAAATAGAATAAACATCAGATTCAAAAATGAAAAATTTAGAAAGTTTGTTAATATAACACAACTATTAGTGTTTTCAAATAATAATGAATATGATGAAGAATCTATTGTACCAATTCAGGGTGCTTTCTATGGTACAAGTAGTTATAGTCAAGTATTCTTTAATTGTTTTAGAGAAGAAGATTCTACTATAACAAATAATGTAAAGCCAATAGATGAAGAACAAGAAAACAAAATACTAATAGATACTAACTATGTTTCTATTAAAGGTTCAAGTGAATATATGACCAACTTAAACATAGATACACCAACAAATAGAATTATAACTTCCCTATTTTCTAAAAATAGAATATTAACAATATTAAAATATGGAATTGCTTATGTAGAAAAAGTAAATAAAAATGGTATTACAGAGATACAAAAACATATTATGAGATACCCACAATTATTTGCAACATTAGCAATAGAGAACAATTTGAAAAAAGGTATAAATAAAGGTATTATTTGGCACACACAAGGTTCAGGAAAAACAGCATTATCTTATTTCAATGTTAAGTATTTAACAGATTATTATGCTAAACAAGGTAAAATAGCAAAGTTTTATTTTATAGTAGATAGACTAGATTTACTAGTTCAAGCCTCAGAAGAATTTAGAGCAAGAGGTCTAAATGTAGTTAATGTAAATTCAAAAGAAGAATTTATAAAAAATATACAAACAACAGGTGAATCAGGAAATAATGGAAAACTAACAATAACAGTAACTAATATACAAAAGTTTTCAGAAGATTCAATAACAAAAGCCTCTGACTATAATGTAAGTGTTCAGAGAATCTATATCATGGATGAGGCCCATAGAAGTTATAACCCAAATGGTTCTTTCTTGGCTAACCTTATGGCCTCTGATAGAAATGCAGTTATGATAGCATTAACAGGAACACCACTTATAGGAAATGGTTATAATTCAAGAGATGTATTTGGTGAATATATACACAAATATTATTATAATAAATCAATAGCAGATGGCTATACACTAAAACTAATTAGAGAAGGTATTGAAACAAGTTATAGGGCTCATTTAGATAGTACATTAAAAGAAATAGAAGCAATAAAAGGTATGGCTAAATCAGAAGAAGTTTATGCTCACCCTAAATATGTTTCAGAACTTACAAAATATATAGTAGATGATTTTAAGAAATCAAGAGTTAGATTAGGTAATAATACTATTGGTGCAATGATAGTATGTGATTCATCTAAACAAGCAAGAAGTATATTTGAAGAACTAAAAAATTATGATGAATTAAGTAAAGCACTTATTCTACATGATGAAGATGATAAAGAAACTAGAAGACAAGAAAGAGATGACTTTAAGAAAGGCAAAATAGATATACTAGTTGTTTATAACATGTTATTAACTGGGTTTGATTCACCAAGACTTAAAAAGTTATATTTGGGAAGAATTATAAAAGCACATAACTTATTACAAACTCTTACAAGAGTAAATAGACCTTATCAAGATTTTAGATATGGTTATGTAGTTGATTTTGCAGATATTAGAGATGAATTTGATAAAACAAATAAAGCATATTTTAATGAACTACAAACAGAACTTGGAGATGAGTTCCAAAACTATGCTAATATATTCAAAAGTTATGATGAAATCAAAGAAGATATAGAAGCATTAAAGAATAAGTTGTTTATATATGACACAGAGAATTTAGAGAACTTTACAAAGGAAATAAATAACTTGCCAAAAGAAGAATTATATAGCATTAGAAAAGCATTAGAGAACTATAAGACATTATATAATTTAATTAAAATGTATGGTTATGATGACCTAGCAGATAAAATTGATATAGCAAGAGTAAGTAAACTTGTTAGTGAAGTAACAAATAGAATCAATATTTTAAATCTAACAGATACAGTAATAAACAATGAAAATATGACAGAACTATTAAATGTTGCATTAGATAAAATAGATTTTAACTTTACTAAAATATCAGAAACAGAACTTGTAATTGCAGATAAATATAGAACTACATTAGAAACTACAAGACAAGAATTTGAAAGAAACTTTGATAAAAAGGACCCAGAGTTTATATCTCTATTTGAAGAACTAAAAAGGATATTTACAAAGAAGAATATTGAAGAACTAACAGCAGATGAAATGCAGTCAAATATGATAGAACTAAACAAATTAAAAGATAAGGCCAAATTGCAAAATACTAGAAATGAAATGTTAGTTGCAAAATATGAAAATGATATTAAGTTTGTTAGAATACATAAGAGATTAAAAGAAGCAAAATTTGAAAATATAAAAGATTTGGAACTTAATAAATTATTGTTAGAAATAAAGCACCAAATTGATGAAATGTTAGTTAAAAGTTATAAGTTAATGGATAATGTGCCATATTTTATAGGTAGTATTAAACCAGTAGTAATGAGAGCAGCAATGGCTAATGGAATCAATATTAAAATAGAACAAATAGATTTTATATCAAATAACATATTAGAAGAATACATAGAAGAAAGGAAAATGGCAGGTTAAGATGGATAATGAAGAAAGAAATATAATACAAAGAACAGAAAATCTAACAGATGAAATAAAAACTATATGCTCTAACTTTGGTTTAGGTGGAGCAGCAAGTGAATACAAAATTATAACAGAAGTATTCCTATATAAATTTATAAATGACAAATTTTTATATGAAATAAAACAAGTAGATAAGAATTTACAACAATTTGAAAAGCCAGCAGAAGTTGAAGAAGCATTAAATAGAATGGTGGACCAGGAATATGATTATTTATTATATGGTCTAAAACCAGATACAGCAAAACTAAAAAGAACACACTTAATATCATACTTATTTTCACATAAAGCAGATGAAGATTTTTACAAATTATTTGATGATACATTAGTTGATATAGCAAATTATAACCTAGACATATTTTCAGTTAAAACAGGTGGAAAAGAGAAAATAAGATTATTTGACCCACTATCAACTAATATTCCAGAAACAAATAAGAAATCAAGATTTTGTAGAGCAATAATAGATAAACTTGTTGAATTTAGTTTTGAAGGCTTATTTAAACAAAAATATGACGCTTTTGCAGTTATATTTGAACATTTAGTAAAAGATTATAACAAAGATTTTGGTAAGTATGCAGAGTACTACACACCAAATTCTATTGCTAGAATCATTGCTAGAATACTAGTAAAAGATGATGAAAAAGTACAAAATGTTACCATATATGACCCAGCAGCAGGGTCTGGTACACTATTACTTGCACTTGCACACCAAATAGGTGAAGATAATTGTACTATATACACACAAGATATATCTCAAAAATCAAATGATTTCATTAGATTAAACCTAATACTAAATAACCTTGTGCACTCTCTATCTAATGTAATACATGGAAACACATTAACAGAACCAGCACATTATAATGATAGTAAAACAAGATTAGCACAATTTGATTACATAGTAAGTAACCCACCTTTTAAAACAGATTTTAGTGATGATAGAGATTTCCTAGCAGATAGTAAATTTAAAGATAGATTTTTTGCAGGTGTACCTAATATACCAAAAAATAAAAAAGATTCAATGGCCATATATTTAATGTTTATACAACATATACTATACTCTCTAAAAGACAATGGAAAAGCAGCAATAGTTGTACCAACAGGTTTCTTAACAGCACAGTCAGGTATAGAAAAGAAAATTAGAGAAGAACTAATAAACAAGAAAATGCTTAAAGGTGTAGTTTCAATGCCATCTAATATTTTTGCTACAACAGGAACTAATGTAAGTGTACTATTTATTGATAAAACTAACACAGAAGGAAAAGTATTGTTAGTAGATGGTTCTAATTTAGGAGATAAAATTAAAGAAGGAAAGAATCAAAGAACAGTATTAAGACCAGAAGAAATAGAGAAAATAGTAACTACATTTGCTAATAATGAAGTTGTAGATGACTTTTCAGTATTAGTAGATTATGATGAGATTAAGGAAAAGAATTATTCATTTTCAGCAGGACAATATTTTGAAGTTAAGATAGAATATATTGAATTAACACCAAAAGAATTTAATAATAAAATGGCTACATATAAAGCAAATCTAAACAAGTATTTTAATGAAAACAAGATACTAGAAGATGAAATCAACAAGAGTTTGGAGGAGTTAAAATATGAGTGAGTTATCAATGATAAAACTTGGAGATATTGGTAAAATTTCAATGTGTAAGAGAGTTTTAAAAAATCAAACTTCTAGTAATGGTGAAATACCATTTTATAAAATTTCTACATTTGGTGGAAAAGCAGATTGCTTTATTTCAAGAGAATTGTATGAAGAATATAAAACAAAGTATTCTTTTCCCAAAAAAGGTGCAATTTTAATATCAGCAGCAGGGACTCTTGGTAGAACAGTTATATATAATGGAGAAGATGCTTTTTTCCAAGATTCTAATATAGTATGGGTTGATAATGATGAATCAAAGGTTACCAATAGTTTTTTATATTATTATTATCAATTAAAACCATGGAAAAAAACAATAGGAAGTACAATAGAAAGACTATACAATGATAATTTAAGAGATATTGATATTATTTTTCCAACAGATATAAATGAGCAAGAAAGAATAACAAAAGTACTAAAAAATATAGATAATAGAATATTAAATAATGATAAAATCATATTAGAACTAGAATCAATGGCTAAAACAATATATGATTATTGGTTCCTACAATATGAGTTTCCAAATGAAGAAGGAAAGCCTTACAAGTCTAGTGGTGGCAAAATGGTATATAGTGAAGAATTAAAAAAAGAAATACCTGAAGGATGGACAATAGGAACTTTATCAAAACTTGCAACATTTAACAATGGAATCAATTATGATAAAGATGAAATTGGAGATAAAAAGTACAAAATAATAAATGTTAGAAACATTACTTCTTCATCATTACTTATAAATGATTCAGAATTAGATGATATAGAATTAAAAAAAATACAAGGAGATAAGTATTTAGTAGAATCAAATGATATTTTAATTGCTAGAAGTGGTACACCAGGTGCAGTTAGATTATTATTATCTAACCCAGATGATATTATTTATTGTGGTTTTATAATCAAATGTAAGCCTAACAATGAAAAACATAGATTATTATTAACTTACTATTTAAAAATGTTAGAAGGAAGTAATGCTACTAAAACAGGTGGTTCTATTATGCAAAATGTTAGCCAGGATACATTAAAACAAGTTAAGATATGTTTACCAACTGAATCAGTAATAAGTATATTTAATGAAAAAATATTAACATTATTAAATAAAATGCAATGTTTAATTAAAGAAAATGAAGAACTTACAAAGTTAAGAGATGAATTATTACCATTACTTATGAATGGTCAAGTAAGTTTTAAAAATTAAAATAGAAAGTTCACTATATATGATAGTGGGCTTTTTATATTGCTAGACTAATAACAGAAAAAGCAGTATAATATAGATAAAGGAGAATCAAAATGGAATTAAAAGATAGAGAATCATTTGCAATGCTATTAGCAGATAAAGAAAATAATATATCAAACATATTAACTAAAATATCTTCAAGACAGCATATATCATTTAATACTATTAAATCAAATGATGAAATAGAATATGTACTATATACAAAACCACAAGATAAGAAATATGTATTTGATATGGCTAGAATCAAGAAACTTAAAATTATATGGAAAGATAAAGATGATTTTTATATTATAGATTTTAAAAATAATACAAAAGGAGATATTGTTTTTTATTTGTCAGATGAAGATAATGGTGCAGGTAAAATTGAAGGAGATATTGTAATACCAAATTTAAAACAACAATATGATAATCTAAAAAAGGTTATGCTAGTAAGTAATAAACAATTAGATGATGAACAACCATATTCATATAATCACTTTTGTTTTTATTATATATAGAAATATAGAAAGAAAATAGATACCCCTATCTTCTCTCTTTTTAGTTATAGTTGGAAATTAGAATATGACATATCTATAATATCCTGGTTGATTCCAATATATCTTAAAGTAATACTTGGTGAACTATGATTAAATATTTGTTGAAGTATTGCAATATCATGATATTGTTGGTAATGAAAGTATCCAAATGTTTTCCTCATTGAGTGAGTTCCTATCTCAGTTAGACCAATGTTATTAGCAGCATTAGATAATATTCTATATGCCTGTGTTGTTGTAATTGGTCTATTTGTGCCTTTCTGACTCTTAAAAAGGTATTCTCCTGGTTTCATATCTCTTGTATATTTTTCAAGTTCAATATAAAGACCATTTACTATTGGAAACTTTTTAAGTTTCTTTGTCTTTTGTTCTATGATAGAAATATGGGTTCTCATGGTCCCATCATTATTTCTTACATTATCATAATTAAGATTAACAATATCAGATATTCTAAGTCCACTATTGATTCCAGTATAAAAAAACAAATAATCTCTTGTACCATTTTTTCTTAATTCATCTTTCATTTTTTCCAACATTTCTTTATCTCTAATTGGTTGAACTAGATTCATGAAAACACCTCCTTATACTATAATTGTACTGCATTTAATGTAATATTGGAGCCCCTTAAAATACATTTTTTTGACAATATTACATATAAAAGCCACCAAAGTGTTGATATATCAACAAAAACACACATTTTAGAAATGTATTAAAATAAACATTGTATTACATTTATATGATTGAAATAATTTTTCTTTAGTGATAAAATAATAATGAAAAAAATTATAGAGGGGTAAATATTATGCAAAATAGAAAATACATAAAAATAAACAAATTATTTGGAAAATATGATAATGAAATAGATTTATCAAATAGAGCTATTATTTTTATAGGAGAAAATGGTGTAGGTAAAACTACAATAATGAAAATCTTAAAAAGTTTAATGAATTATGATTTTTTAGAATTGATAAAATTTGATTTTGAGAGTATTGATTTTGAGGTTACTGATATAAATGGGAAAACAATGCAATATAAATTAAAATATGAAGAATTAGTGCCAACAAATGAAGATATTAAAAGTTATATAGAAAGAACAGACAGATTTATAAATGAATTACGAGAAACTTGGTATGAATATTTAAGTGAAACAAATAATGAAAACATGAATATATCTAAAAATGATAAAATTATGTATAAGGCATTTGAAGATGAAAAAATTGATACTCCTGTAAATATTATTTTAAAAGATTTAATTAAAGAAAATAAACTAAATAATTTAGTAAAAGAAATTATAAGTAATAATAAAATATGAAAAATATATTGAAGAACTTAATATAGAAAAAGATAATGAACTTAAAAATTTGTTAGAAACTTGTTTACCACTAATTAGTAAAAACATGCCTAAGGAAGTCTCTGCTTATAAACTTGCTCAAATAGATAAATACCCTAGTTTTAGAGTTCAAATATATCATGATAGTAATGGTTATACTATGCGAGCTTTAAGTTATGATGATGTAAAAGACTATTTAAAATATATTGTTGAAACAATAAAAAAATATATTTCTAATAAAGAAGGAAAGCTCATTGATAGAAAAAAACTAATAAATATTATAAATATTATCAAATTTGACGCAGAAGAGTTGCCTATTGGAAAAAGAAACAAAGAAGTAAATATACTAGATATGACAAAGGTTTATACATTTGAAAATGCTTTAATAAATTCTTCGATAATAACCAATAATTTATTAGAATGGAAAGCTGCGTTGCCTCATGAATATGGTTTTATTTCTGATATTATTGATAAGAAAATATATGAATATGTTTATAAAGAATTAGAAAATAATTATTATATGAATGAAGAAGAATTTAATGACCCTTTAGCTGAAAATATGCGTAGAGCATATAAAAGAAATTCTAAATTTATTTCTGAATTGAATAATGGAAATACAGTTGAAATAAATAGTATTATCAATAATTACTTTTATAAAGAAAAATTTGTTATAGATTTTAATATAAAACTTTTGAAATTGTATATAGAAGATGAAACTGAAATAACAAGTAATAAAAATCAAATTGATATAAATAAATTTTTAAATTATATAAAACCAATTATTATAAAAAACAGCCCATTTGATAAGGAATTTAACATGGAAGATTTTATAATGGGTAAATATAATAATATTTTAAGTTTTTGTTATACTGAATGGAGTTCTTTTGAAGATAATATGAACCCTAAAATAAAAGTTTTACAAGAATTATTAAATAAATATTTAATGAATAAAGATATAGAAGTTACTCCAATGGGAATATTGATTAAAAGTAATGGAGATAACAGAAACATTCCATTAAATAGTCTTTCATCTGGTGAGAAAAAACTAATAGTAATCTTTATGCACTGTCTATTCAATGAAGATGTACCAATTATAATTGATGAACCTGAAATATCTCTGTCTATAATTTGGCAAGAAGATTTATTACCTGATTTACTAGAAAAAACACCTATAAAACAAATTATAGTTGCAACTCATTCTTCTGCAGTTATATCAAATTCAATTTTAGATGACTATATTGTTCCTTTACCAAATTCAATAGTTGATAAGGAGGAAAATAATACAAATGAATAGTGTTATAAATAAAATGTATGAAAGAAAATCACAACCTTACCCTCAATCAATATCACAAAAGTTTTTAATCAATAGTGAACACACTGATACTATTGTTATTGTTGAAGGAATAAGTGATGAAAATTTTTATAAAAATACAAATATAGATATTTTAAACAATGCTTGTTATATTTATGCCAGTAAAAATGCAGATGTTGTAGGAAAAAAAGCTGTTATAGAAGCATATTTTGATATAAAAAAACAATCAAGAAGACACATATTCAAGAACTCAGTAATATTTATTGTTGATAAAGATTTCTTTGGTATTAACTGGAAGGCACCTGCATATAGTAATATAGCAAAAGAAGAAAGAGCTACCAATGAAGATATAGACAATTTTACTATTTTAAATTGTCATTCACATGAGTGCTATTTTATTTTGGAAAATAACTTGATACAAATTTTTAGATTATTAAAAATTGAAGATAAATTAGAATATTTTAGTAGAATTTTAAGTGAAAATTTAGAAGATTTTTCTGAATATTTTGCATATAAGAGTATTTTAGAAAAAGAAAACCCTTATTATTCAAGAGATTGTGAAAATGTTAAAGGTATTGATTTTAATTTTGAATTTAAAGATGATAAAATAATATATAATAAAGAAAGTTTAGATAGTAGTATTGATAAGATGAAAAGAGAAATTAAGTTTAGTCAAAATAAAGATATACTTGAAAAACAATATATAGAAATGAAACAAAAATTTAAAGAATTTCCTGAATTATTAAGAGGTCATACTTTATATGCACTACTTGAATGTTATTTAAACCATAATGGAAAGACATTGAAGAAATATTATGAAGATGAGGGAATGAGATACAATAATGAAATAATAAAAAATATGAATATACCATTAGATATTAGAGTATTAAAAATTAACTATGGTGGGTATAAATTGGAAAAATAGTTTTTGTATTTGGAATAGATTTAATTATGGTCTATTCCTTTTTTATTTTCAAAATAAAATGCCCTACCAATTAAAACTAGTAGAACATTTATAATAAATCTTTAATATTAACATCAAGCGTTTCTGCTATATCAAATAAAACTTCCAAAGACATTCTCTTAACAACATTTGGAGCCTCAATTTGAGTTATATAAGAATAACTAACACCAACAGCATTTGCTAAGTCTTCTTGTGTTAGACCTTTCTTTAGTCTATATTTACTTACTTTCTTACCTATTTCCTTATATTTTTCATTATGCTTAACACTCATATAATTACCACCTAATAAAATTTTAACCTAAAATTGATAATATATACTTTCACAAATAATGAAAGCATGCTATACTAGTGGTAAGAAATGGAAAGGCGATTATATGGTAGCAACTGATACTACTCTAATAGAACTTTTAGAAAAACTAAAGCAGTGTTTATATGATGAACACTGGAAAGATAACACATTAGATTTAATTACACATTATAAGAATAACTTAAATGATTATGATAGTGTGATAATACAATTATTAGATAGATTTAATTGGCTAATAGTAAGAAATAGATTTATTGAAGCAAGAAGATTAGTAGAACAAGAACTAGATAATGCTAATGGTGTAACAGTACAAAAATGCAAAAGGTTTAAATTAAATAAAACTTATTGTAGAATATGTACCAATTATAATTGCAGTAATAATGAAAATAAAGAAAGAAATTAGGTTATGGAAAAACAAGTAGCAATAGATATATTAGAAGATATTAAACAATGTATTATAGAAGATAATTCAGGAGAGAAAGCACTAAAAACAATAGATATATATAGAAAGAATTTAGAGATAAGTATTAACCCTACAATAAAGAATTTAATTGATAAACAAAAAGAAATCATTGCTAAGTATGGAGAAGATGATAATAGAACAATAAAAATCAATAAACAAATATCAAATGAAATGAGCAAGATATTTAACAGTTAAATATGAAAGGAAATTTAAGAAATGGAAACAAAAACACTACTAGAAATAATAAATAGAATTAAAGATTTTATAGACCATAATGATATATGTGAAGCAAAAGAATATGTTGAATTAGAACTTAATAATTTAAAAGGAATTACACAAGAACAATGCAAAAATACAAAGTATCATTTCTACCCTACATATTGCAAATATTGTAGTAATGTAAATTGTGAAGATAATCAAAATATAGAGTTAAAAGATAGCATTTAATAGTAAGTGCTATTTTTTTTATAAAGACTATCATATAAAAAGGGACATTAAAAAATAATAAAACCTGCAAACCATATTAAAATATACTATAAAGCAGGTGACTAAAAAGTGACCCAAAAGTGACCAAATTAAAAATAAATGAGAATAAAAGAAAATAAAAGAAGTTAAATAAATGTTGAAAAATGAACACTTAAGAGCATTTAAAGACAAATGAAGATATTACTGAATAATGCCCTTCTTGAACTCATAACCCGAAGGTCGTAAGTTCGAGTCTTACCCCCGCAACCAAAAATTTTATTAGAGTCGCAAGAGATTGTGGACTCTTTATTTTTGTGTGTAAGTGGATTTTAGGCTATTTTGGGGACAGCTTGGGGACACAAGCTACTTTAAATAGCTATAAATAGCCTAAAATTTCACAATAAGACTTAAAAAAAGCAATTTTTGTAATTTTATTGAAAAAAGATTATTAGTTGTCACCTATTAATAGGTCTTGTAATACATACGCTGCTTTTCTCATATTTTTTTCTAATGGATGCACATAGTATTTTATAGTAGTGTTAATACTTGCATGTCCAAGTCTTGCAGATACTGTTGCTATATCAACATTATTAGCAATCATGAGAGTCGCATTTGTATGTCTAATACCGTGAAATTTAATTATAGGTAGTCCTAATTTCTCAATATAAGGCTTAAACCATTTTCCAATTGTATCTGGATGCATAGGTTTTCCATCATCTTGTATAAATAGTTTATTAGAATTAATCCATTTATCTCCACAGATGTCTTTTTGTTCATCATACCATTCTTTATATTCAAGAAGAGTTTTTGTAATATAATTTGGTATTGGAACAATTCTATTAGAACATTCTGTTTTAGTATCTTTATCAAAAATTCCATTTTCAGGTAAGTACTGAGTAGATTTATTAATATTAATAGTCTCATTTTTAAAATCTACATCAGACCATTCAAGACCAATAAGTTCTCCACGTCTTACGCCAGAGAAAATATCAAGAAGAATTGCTGCTTTATACTTTAAATTACTTCCAGTAAGCTCCATTAAAGATTGTATAAGAAACTTGCATTCATCATCATTGAAAAATTCCATTTTAGGTTTCTTAGTCTTTGGTGGTTTAACTCTTCTAGCAGGATTAGAAGGTAACAACTGCCAATATACTGCATTTTGTAACATGGCACTTATTAGTCTATGGTGCTCTAGAATTGTTTTTGGAGATAATGGTTTTAAAGTTCTTTGACCATTATTTTTTGCTATTCTCTTTATCTGAGTATCATTTTCTAACATGTCATAAAAGTTCATTAAATCTGTTGGTTTGATTTTGTCTAAAGGAAATGAACCTAAATATGGAAGAATTCGAGATTTTAATATTCCAATATATCTTGAATAAGTTTTTGGTGCTAATTCTTTTGAAGCATATTTTTCATCCCAAATATAAAAGAATTCTTCAAAGGTAATAGACTTCCCTTCTGGAACTAATCCACGATTTACTTCTGTAATGAATTCTGCTAAGGCTATTTCAGCATCTTTTCTTGTACCATGTATAGTTTTTGTTTTTTTACATCTAGTACCATCAAGATTTTTACCACCTGAAACGACTAACCTATAAGTATTTTCACCTCTTTTTTCAATACTTCCAGCCATTGCTTTTTTCACCTCCTTTCAACATACTTATGGGTGGAAGTTTATTAATATTTAATTGTCATGATTATACTACAATTTTTATGCTAATACTAGTAGTTTTTCTTTATTTTTCAAGTGTTGCAAAGATTACACAAAAATTCATAAAAGAAAATATATAGGACAATAAAAGACTAGATAAAATGTAATATTAAGTATATGAGATAGAAAAATGTCGAATAATGTAAGCTAAAAATAATGTTATGCTTGAAATATATGGAAAAAAACAACGAAATTTGATATAATAAAACAAAACAGTAAAATATAAAGGAGAAAAGAATGCAAAAATCATATTATGATTTCATGAACGAAATAGATGATAAAGAAATATATGAAAGATTAATGAGATATGGACTTTTTACAGATAAATTACCAGATTGTTTAGATACAGAAACTTTTTGGGATTACTGTATAAACAAGCAATATAATTTTAAAGTAAAGCCGTATGATAGTATAAGATTTGAAAGTATGAGAAATAATTTTATTCCAAGAGTCTTAGGAATACCAACACCGATGGCACATGAAATACTATGTAAATGCATTTCAGAAAATTGGGATACAATAAAAAGTAAATTTAAAGAAAATACAGAAAAAGAAAAATATAAAGTTAGTAGAATACATATAAGAAAAATGCATGAAAAAGATCAGTTATTTGAAATGAATTATAATAATTATAAAATAGATGGAACACCAGAAATGGAAATCTTAATAGGAAAAAGATTTTTAGTAAAAACAGACATATCAACATGCTTTCCAAGTATTTATACACATGCACTTGTATGGGCATTAGTTGGAAAAGAAACGGCAAAACATAATATGAAAGATTCAAGTAAATGGTATAACAAATTAGATAAGTGTACGAGTAACGAAAGTTATGGAGAGACTCATGGGCTTATAATTGGCCCACATACTTCAAATATACTATCAGAAATAATTTTAACAAATGTAGATAAAAAAATGCTGGAATTAGGATATGAATATGTAAGACATATAGATGATTATTCTTGCTATGTTGAAGATGAAGAAGAAGCAAAGAAATTTATTGAAGATTTAAGCAGAATATTAAGAGAATATGATTTATTGTTAAATCATAAAAAAACACAAATTATTAAGCTACCAATTTCTACTGAAAATGAATGGGTGAGAAAATTAAATGCATTTCAATTTGATGATGGAAACATTAAATTTTCATTAGTACGAGCATATTTGGATATGGCAATTGAATTAACGGAAAAGTACAAAGATGCAGCAATATTAAAATATGCAATTAAAGTTATTAATAAAAAGAAATTAACTAAAAATGCTGAAAATTATTTTATAAAGACAATTTTTCATTATTCGTTGATATATCAATATTTAATACCAATATTAGATAAAGAAATTTTTGATAAATATTATTTATTAGATAAAGATATTGAAGATTTCATAAATAAAATATATGATACAGGAATAAAAAATTGTAATTATGAAGCTGTAATGTTTGGAATTTATTATGCAATTAAGAAAAATATAGAATTAAAAAATATAAATGTTCAAGATTTATTAATACAGGAAAATTGTTTAGTTCCACTTTTGGGATATAAATATTTTAGCAAAAATAAATCAAACAAAAAAATAATAAAGGATTATGCAAAGAAATTATTAAACTTAAATGAAATGGATAGAAATTGGTTGTTTATATATGAAGTCTTAACAGCAACTGAATTGCAAGGTGATTGGAAGGCATTAAAGACAAAAAAAGTAACATTTATTAAGAATATATAGAAAAAGATAGGAAGGATAATTTATATGAATCAATTTTTAAACGACGAAGAAATTGCTGAAATAATTAAAGAATATATATATGAAAAAGAAACAGATAGTGCCATTTTAATTAATGGAGAGTGGGGAAGTGGTAAAACATATTTTGTTAAAAAGAAAATAATTAAAGAATATGAGAATCAACAATATAAAAGTGAACAAAAGAACAAAAAAATAAAATTTATATATATATCAACATACGGAGTAAAAAACACAAATGAATTGGATAATAAAATATTTGATTCAATAATAGGAGATTTACTTCCAAAAGAAATATCAAAATTTCATAAAGTTTTAAGTAAAGGGATTAGTTCTATTTACGATATAGCAAAGGCATTTAAAGAATTACCCAATATTCCAAAAGATAGTGTTAGAAATTTACTTGAAATTTTGCAAAGTAAAAGGCAGGAAAACTATATTTTAATATTTGATGATTTAGAGAGATGCGAAATGCCAATTACAGAACTACTAGGATATATAAATGAATTTGTAGAGCATAAGTCAATGAAGACAATTATTATAGCAAATGAAAAAGAAATATTAAAAAATAAGATGTATTCTAATAATGAATTAAAATATTTAGTTGCAGAAAATGAAATATTAAATATTCCAGTAGAGAAAAATAGTTTTTCTAATATTTTTAATAGCAACAATAAAGAACAAAATAACAAAAATATAGATATTGAAGAGTTAAATAACAGGGTAGAAAAAATATTTGGAGAAGATTTATTATATAGTCAAATAAAAGAAAAATTGATTGGAATTACAATTTTCTATAGACCAGATTTAACAAATGTTATTGAAACAATTATAGATAAAGAAATTAAAAATGAAAAAATAAAAGAGTGTATAAAAACATATAAAGATAAATTAATAAATATAATGGAAAATAAAAATCATATTAATATTAGAACTTTAAAGATTGCTTTAAAAATTATAGAAAAGATATTGAATGTAATGTTTAATATGGATTTGTCAATGTACGAAGAAAGAATTGTTCGTAATTGTAAATTAGATATATTAACTTACACTATGTTTGCATGTATAGAATATAAGGAAGGGAATTTTAAAAAAAGCAATAGACCTAACATTTTTTCAATTACTATTGAAAATAATTATATGGATGTAAAAAACGGATTTAGTTTTATTGATGATATAATAACAACAAGTTATGTAAGTTACAAAAAAATAGAGGAAGTTATAAATTTATACATGAAGACAAAAACAGAAGACATAAATGATTTTGAAGATCCAATAAATATTTTGGAATATTACTGGCAAATGGATGACGAAGAAATTGAAGGTAATTATGAGTTGTTAAAGGATAAGTTAAATAAAAATTTATACAAAATTTCAGCATATAACAAAATAATATATATACTTATAAAATTAAATAATATAGGATTCCCAGAACATTATATAAATGATGTTGAGAAAATAATGTACGAAAATGTAGAAAAAGCAGATAATATAGATGAATTTAATGCATTAGATGAATTAGATTTTAGTTTTCAAGATCAAGAAGAAAGAAAAAAATATGAAAAAATAATTAATCCATTAAAAAAATTTATTGAAAAAGTAAATAAAAATGAAAGAAAAGAAAATATTAATGCTACAATAGTGAAAAGAGAGGGATGGGGGCAAAATTTCTCAAATTACTGTATGGAAAAAAAGAATAACTTTATATCAAGAAAAGAATTTTTTAATCTAATAGATGTAGATAACTTGTTGGATTGTATTAAAAGTTCAAAAACAAAAGATATAAGTGATTTTAGAAGAAGTGTTTCTACAATCTATAATTTCAGAAATATAAAAGAATTTTATGAAAAAGATTTATTTAAGTTAGATTTATTTCTAGAAGGATTACAAAATATTGGAAAAGAAGAAATGGAAGAGTTTGATAGGAGTAAAAAATATAATATTGAGTTCCTAGAGAAAAATATACAAGAGATTATTAATATATTACAAAAATAAGAGCATTTAAGCTCTTATTTATTTTTTGCTCTATTTTTATAAACATTAGCAACATTCCTACAAGAAGGAGTGTCATATTCAGCATTCAAGTTTTTAGCAATAAAAGGTTTGCCACAATGTTTACATATTTTAACCTCTTTTCTATCATTAGTTTCATTTAATGCTAAAATAAGTTCTATAGCTTGTTTTAGAGAATTAAAATTCCAATGTAATATTGCTTTATCTTTTAAATCTAACTCAAACCCTATACCAAAAGGTCTAAAATCACTAACTAAATTAGCATAAATTGTTTTTTTATCTAAATCATCTTCAGCAAGATATTTTTCAGTATCACTAAATACATCATAAAGTAATCTTGCATATGTAATTATAAAAGCGATTTTTTCAGAATATTTCTTTGAAAAAGCTAATCCATAAATATTATCTATACCTAGTTCTAAATAAGGATTATTGTTTCCATATAAATTTAATAAATCTTCTTGTGTTAAAGGTTTATTAAAATCAATTGTATTTACTGATTTAAAAAATGGACTTATATATTCTTCTAAAGATATAGATTGAACATTGTATGGCTTTTGTAAATATACTTTTCCTTCAGTAACAAAAGTATTATTCATAGGAGCATAAGTTATATCTCCAACTAAACCGTATTTTTTAACAAAATCTAATACCATATCTTGAAAAGTTTTTTCAGCACTTAACAATTCACAGTATATATCTGATCTAGAATATGAAAGTCTAGCTTCTCTACCAATTAATAAAAAATTAACTAATAAATCCTTAGAATAATCAAAAGGATTATATATTTCATAATCTGAATCAGTAGTTGGTTGTATATAAAATTCATTATCATATTTTACAATTTCATAATTATCATATTTAACCCATCTTGTACTAAAGTTGGGATTTTTTTCTTTAATCATAAAAACACCTCAAAATTTTATAAAAATCTATTGACTTTTATAAAGAAATATTATACTATGTTATTAGCTAAGTATACTTACATAATAACAATGGTAAAAATGTAAGTTACTAACTCTATTAACATTATACCTTAAAGGAAAGGTATAAGTCAAGTAGAGTAAAAATAAAACCGAAAAGGGAGGTGAAAATATGGGGATACCAGAAATTCAAAGAACTACTCTAACAATGAGGGAGGCAGCAGAATATTTAGGAATTTCATACTGGTTAATTAATCAACTAGTAAAAAGAAAGCAAATACCATGCTCTAAAGTTGGTGGAAAATTCTTATTTAGAGTAAAAGCATTGGAAGAGTACTTAAGTGAAAAGGAACAAGCATCAGTACGATAAAAGAAAGGAGGGCTAATATATGATCCAAGTACAATGGCTTAAAATTTATACAGATATATTTGATAATGAAAAAATAAAAAAACTATTAAAAAATAGGGATGGGGACACCTATTGTAGAGTATGGTTTCAATTACTAACATTAGCTGCAAAAAGTAATCAACATGGAGCTATATTACTTGGAGAAAATATCCCAATGACAATAGATGATTTAGCAAGAGTTATGAACAAGACAGTGAATAAACTTACAACGATTATACAACAGTTAAGCAATCTTGGCATGATAATTGTAAAAGAAGATACAATCTATATAAAAAATTGGGATGTATATCAAAGTACTGATAAACTTGAAAAAATCCAAGAAGATAACAGAAGAAGACAACGAGAATATAGAGAAAGACAAAAGAAAAATAACGTTACAGAAATGTTAGGTAACACAGAAGAAAAGATTAGAGAAGAAAAGATAAAAAATAGAATAGAAGAAGGGACACAATTTGAGAATGAAAGTGGATTTAAAGACTAAAAAAGCAAAAGTAATTCATGAAAAAAGAAATAAAAAAACAAGGAGGAATAAAAGTATGGTCAAAACAAAAATAATAAAAGAATTAAAATGTGAATTTTGTGGAAAAGGACTAAGACAAGAAGTTAACACTTGGGTAGTAGGAGGTAAAGAAATTTGTATAAAAAGAATACCAGAAAGATGCAATTGTAAACAAGCAAAAGAGTATTGGAAAGAACAAGATGAGTTTGAGAGAATAAAATTATTAACTAAATTAGAAATTGAAAGAAAAAAGAATATGGAAAGACTATATACACTTAGTGGTATGAGTTCTAGATTAAGAAATTATAATTTCGAAAATTATAAAGTATGTAATGAAAATAAAACAGCATATTTTAAAGCCAAAAAATATGTAGCTGATTTATTAGCAGGTAAGAAATCAAATAGTTTATTTATTACAGGGAATATAGGAACAGGAAAAACACATTTAGCAGCAAGTATAGCAAATGAACTAATAAAAAATGGACAACCAGTAATTTTCGGAACATTAATTAATCTATTAACTGAAGTAAAAGATTCATACAGTATTGATGGCGAATATGAAAGTAAAATTATAAATAAGTATTCAAAAATTGGTTTACTGATAATAGATGATTTAGGAAAAGAAAGACCTAGTGAGTGGACTTTAGAAAAGTTATTTACAATTATAAATAATAGATATGAAAATAACTTACCAGTAATAATAACAACAAATTATAACAGGGAGAAATTGAGAGAAAGGTTAGCTTGTAATAAAAATTATGAGATAGCAGATTCAATAATTTCAAGATTATATGAAATGTGTAAAGGAATAAATATTACTGGAAAAGATAAAAGAAAAGAGTTAGTATAAGTCGCCAAACAAAATACTAACTCAACAAACATTCTAAATTAATTTTAATATAAAATGGCTAAAAAGTAAAGTTTTTAGTATAAAAAACAGAAATTTTCCCTTATCTCGTGCAGCACTTTATACATCTGTGCTTTAGCTGT
>OIWT01001580.1_pt1 | contig 26660 bp, 27 predicted proteins | sample 1587701 | NCBI WGS metagenome assembly OIWT01 (sample SAMEA3888904, study PRJEB22519) | human gut metagenome | biome: human gut; feature: human-associated habitat; material: faeces | place: Denmark | collected 2009 | reverse complement strand
CCTCTATGCATCGCCGGCCTCCTAAAAAATTCTCCGGCGGGATTTTTATATTTTTCATTTCACACCCCGGCATGGCGGAATGGCAGACGCGGTGGACTTAAAATCCAATGTCGAAAGACGTGAGGGTTCGAATCCCTCTGCCGGGACCATTTGATTATATTTTTAGAAACGGAGTAAAGATGCTTCTATCTGATTGGACTATTGCCGAACTCGCTACAACCGAGGATCTTATTGTTCCGTTTCATAGTGAGCAACTTCAGCCTTGTAGCTATGACGTTGTTCTAGACAATTTCATATTTACTATGGCTGATGCCGAGACTGACGGCACTAGAGCTATTGATGCACGAACTAAGGATCTGTATGGAATCGAATATGTGAAAGACTTTATTCCGAAGCATGGGTATTGTATTGATCCTGATGGTTTCGTTTTGGCTAATACAAAAGAATTCGTAAACATTCCAGATAACATCGCAGCAAGGTTTGAAGGTAAATCTTCATTGGGACGTTTGGGTCTCACTACTCATGTTACAGCTGGGTTTATAGATGCCGGATTCTCAGGTCAGATTACTCTTGAGATAAAGAATGAAACTAAGTATCCAATCTATATTTACGAAGGAATGAAGATTGGGCAGCTGTGCTTTTTTGAACTTGACAAGGAAGCTAGGCGTCCGTATGGGTCGGAAGGTTTGGGTTCCCACTATCAGGGGCAAACCGGACCTACGGTTGCTCGAGGATAGGATTAACAAATGGCTGATGATATTATGGAAACCGCATACGACTAAACAATTAGCTATATTTCTCTGTTCTGTATGTGCAAAGGTCAGGTTCTTAGTAAAAAAGACAACACCGTAATCGTGTGCGGTCAAAATTCAAAGGTCGCTATTCGATTTTCTTTGTCTGAAGAGTGGCTTAACATGACCTGTTATGCTAGATTTAAGCCTGAACGAGGAAGCGCAATAGATGTTTCGTTGTCTTCCGAGAACGCAGCGGAAGTACCGCATGAGGTTACTGATAATTCTGGAACATTTAAGGTTTCTCTTCGTGCCGAGAATTCTGACGGACGAGTGTTGACAAGTAATGCTGTAGAGTATTCTGTGATATCTACTCTTAGCGGTAGTGGCATAAAGTCTAGCCCTGCTACGAAAACCGTTTATCAGGAATTACTTGTGGCAAAGGAAAACGTTGACAAAACTCTTGATAATTTTAAGACAGAAGTTAATAGTGGAAAGTACGGAGCTACCGTAGAAGTAGAAAGCGTAACTACTGGCGAGCCTGGTGGAGCCTCGGTTCCCGTCTTTCTTTGATCGGTCGGTCTAAGTCACCAACTTCCGCGTAGCGAAACATCCGATATTTAAAGATGACTGGAGGACTAATGAGCGAAGTCTATCGATCACAGTCCAATGTAAAACCGGAAGAGGTATCGACGGTCGATTCTGTTATTCCAGGAAAGCTGTGCGTATGGCTTCGTAAGGATATTACCGAGACTGTCAACTCAGATGGCGAAACTGTGTATGATTTTTTAGAGAAAAGTTTTCTCATAGATAAGAGCGAACCGATCTCTAAGAGTGATCTCAAAATGTATTGGGATCACGACCCGGTCGACAATTCTAATATAAAGAATTTAGGAAACCGGGTAAGTGCTTTGGAAAAGTTAGTGTTCGATAAGATTGTATAGAAGGAAGGTAATATGTATTACACTCCTTATATTTGTCACCACGGAGTAAAAGGTATGAAGTGGGGCATTCGTCGAAGTATTAAGAGGGCGTCAACGAAGGCTAAACGTATTGGAAAGAATACTGTTAATTATGTAAAGAAAAATAAAAAGCAAATCGCTAAAGTTGCTATTAAATCTGCTTTGACTTTAGCTGGCTTTGGTGCGGCGGCAACTATAGTAAATGATATTTTATCAATTCCATCGGCAGATACTCCTGTTTCTCAAACTAATGTTACACAACAGGCTAGAAAAGCAGTCGATGATACTGTTAAAAACTTAGGATCAAAATCGTTTAATGACACTATGAAAGACATTGGAACTGAAATGTCAAAATACTCTGGCGCTAGCCCTGAATACCTGCAAGAGTTGGCTTATAATAGTAAAAAGAATTCTTTTTAAAAAGATTAGCAAAAATAAAGGTCTATAACAATGTTATAGACCTTATAACTGTTCGTACTACTGCAAACCTGCTATCGATCTTTTACTCCTTTCTCTCGATAAAACGGGCCCTAAGAACACGGCAACTAGGGTAAAAGTATGTACGAACAGTTATAATGTCTATAGAAACTAGCATGATTATCTTTATAAGTATTAGTTATAGAATGGCTAGGAGTATTTGTATGAATGAAATTCGACACTATGGCGTTAAAGGCATGAAGTGGGGAGTTAGAAGGAATTTAATAAATAACGCCAGAGAGAGAGGCATAATCTTAGGAAAAGCACTACTGAAAGACGAAAAGAAATCCAGAGAAGGGGTACCATAAAGGAACCTGCTTTAAAGGGATATTCTAAGCGACAATTAAAATATCTTAGTTACATGAGACAACTTGACCCTAAGGGCAGAAATGATAAAGAGTATAAAAATCGTAGAGCAGTAGCATATGAGTTTTATAAAGAATTCGACAAATTAGGCAAAGAGGCATTCGAAAAAAGCAAAGGGATGAACCATCCAGCAGGATGGGACGATATAGAAGACGCATTTGGACGAGGAGCAAATTCTAAATTATATTATTCGTATATGGACAAGTATGTTAAAGCAACGGTTGATGATTTGAATCAAAGTAAACGTTTTGGGAAAAATAAAAATAGAGATGCCGTTGAAAAAGCTGTTAAAAATATATATGAGAAAGAAATACTTGACAATGAGAAACGGCAATTAAGCAATGATACAATAGATTATATGTCGAACAATAATGGCGATTTTAAAAAAGCGGTTGAACTTTTATACAAGAACACTTATCCTTACGCAGAATATCTCAAAGATACAGGCCAGACGGAGAATATGCGCGAAGTATTTAATAAATGGTTCTGATTGGAGGCATCTAGAATGGCAAAAGTTCGGTCCGGTGTCTCAAATGAAAAAACAAGACCTGCTTTGACACCAGAAGCTCGTGATAATCAGCTTATAGCCAGAGCCGTTGATTTAGCAGAACAACGACTGATCGAAGGTACTGCCAGTTCTCAAGAGATTGTGTATTTTCTAAAGTTAGGTAATACTAAATCCCAACTCGAGATAGAAAAATTAAAAGCGGAGAACGAGCTACTAAAGGCTAAGACCGAATCCATGCAGTCGATGAAACATATCGAGGAACTTTATGCCGAAGCAATGGCAGCCATGACCAGATATGGAGCATCTAGTGCCGGCGGTGGATCTGATGCTTAGGTATAGCGAGATGCTTCATTTAAAAACTTTTGAGGAACGATACGAATATTTAAAAACTAACGGCAATGTTGGAGAAATAACGTTCGGTTCAAAAAGATATTTGAATCAGGTTTTTTATAGATCTGCACAATGGAAATGGGTAAGAAGTCAAATAATCATTAGAGATAATGGCTGTGATTTGGCAATCCAAGACAGAGTTATTCCTGGAAAAGTATATATTCATCATATCAATCCAATAACAGATGATGAGATAATGAGAGAATCATATTCTTTGATTGATCCAGAAAATTTAGTATGTGTCAGTCATATTACTCATGAAGCTATACATTATGGAAATTCTGATCTTTTAATACCGGATGATATAGAAAGATTTCCTAATGACACATGTCCTTGGAAAGGATAAATGATGCCTCGAGTTAATTATAACGATCCAGACGTTGAGGATTTTTACGAGGATTCACGTGACGGGATTACTGTATCATTTGTTGGAACACTGTATCTGTATGTGCGACCGGACTATAGTTCAAGGCCCATATCAATAGTGCATTCTGGCATAGAAGTAGATATTTTGGATGAAACCGAGAATTGGTATAAGATTCGACTTCCTAAAACTTTCGGTGTCGTAGGTTTTGTTCCGAAAATTTATGTAGAAGAGGTACAGTGATGGAAGATAGCATCCTAAATTCTATAAAAAAGAGTTTAGGAATCACTCCCGAATATACCCAGTTCGACCCCGAGATTATAATGCATATAAACTCTGTCTTTATGTTTTTGCAACAGATTGGGGTTGGACCTACCAATACATATTCTATAGAGAGTGATTCAGAAACTTGGACTGACTTTTTTTCATCCGCTAATGTTAAAGATGTTAGCGCTGCCAAGTCCTTGATGTTTTTGAAAGTCAAAATGCTTTTTGATCCGCCAACGATCGGATCAGTCAATGAATCGTATAATAAGCTTATAGATGAGTTAACGTGGAGATGCTCGATTGAAGGTGACAATGTAAATGACGGAATCGATAATATGGACTCCGGAAACGAAAGCGATGAGCCAGGAATCGCAGCTCTTAGCTATGGATTCGGACATCGTGTATATAAATAACGGTCCAGTGCTCTTGCACGGGCCAAATTTTAACCAGGCTTGATAGTACACAGCTTGTGGCAGGTCAAGTAGATAAAATTATAGTTGCTTTCGGACTTACCGAAGAATGGTCCGAAATGAGCATTGTTGCTCGATTCTGTAAAGATATTCAAAGTGAAATCTATGATATTGAACTATCATCGGATTATGAGGCTGAAATTCCGCATGAAGTAATGGACTCTGCTGGAACTTTCCAGATGTCTCTTCGTGGTGAGAAGGATGATCGTGTAATTACTTCTAATGCTGTTAGCTACACGGTTTTGGATACTATTCTTGGAGTTGGTGTATCTTCTGAACCTACTGAGACTATCTATGATAAGATCGCTAGTAGTCAAGAGATTAATGCGGCTTTGAACGCAGCTATTAATGCCAAGCAGAACGCTAAGACTTCAGAGATCAATGCGAAAGCATCAGAGAATTCAGCTAATAGTAGTGCTCAAAATGCTGCCGACTCGGCAAATGCAGCTAAGAATTACGCAGCAGCCACTTATGCTAGTGCTGGTAATGTTCTTACAAAGACGGTAAGTGGTCAATTTGTTCATGTAGAGGATGCGTTTGAAGGTGGACAAATACGAGGGTTCAAAATTAAAGGTCAATCTAAGCAGAATACTACGACCGGCAAGAATTTGCTGGATCCGAGATCTCTTCTAACTAGACTTACATATAATCAAACTACTTATAGTCTTGATGATGATTATAATGTTGTAGTGCATCGTCTTGATGAAAACGCTTGGGATTCTATAGAAAATACTTTGCATCTCGACGCCGGAACTTATACATTTAGTACCGGTAGTAATCAACGAATCGACGCGGTAAAAAAACAGATAGCGCCATTACTAGCGTAACTGGAAGTAAAACTGTAGTATTTGATTCTGATGTCGATTTAAAGATTAAATTGATAGCCACTTCTGGTTCTTATCCGGTTACTATGAATTGCCAGATCGAAAAGAGTAGCACTGCAACAGACTATGAACCATATACTGGAGGTAAGCCTTCACCTTCTCCTGATTATCCGCAGAAGATTAGTATGATCGAGAATCTAGAAGTTCCTGTGTATGGAAGTAATCTTTTTAATTTAAATAGACTTCGATTTACTGAAAATGATCCTGGAGCTAAACGGTACGATTCTAATACTGGAATAATATCAGCAGTTAACATTAGTTCTGATCCAAGAAGTTACAATATCAGCAATTCTGATTATGTATTTAATTTTAGTAGTAAAGTAAAATGTCATATTAAAGTCGATATTTTGCAAGCCTCTACCAATAGCATCGCTATTTTACGTTTATGGCATAATGGAAATTACGGAGGATCAAAGGAATATAATGATTATTCTTTAAATAGTGCCAGAACAATAGAAAAAGATGTTTGGTTAAGTAATACCAATTCGGCTATGCTATTTAAATTATATGATGCAAAAATTAAAATATCTGTTTTTGCCATAGACACGACATATTCAGAGTCTTTTTCTTGGTCTACAGCAAAGATAACTCTTCCTTCCGAGCACCCATTTTTAGCATCCTTGCCGGATGGTACTCATGATGAACTTATTGTGGATAAAGGTGGAAATGTTAAGTTGCTGGCTAGGACATGGCGAATTGCTGTTCCAAGTAGTGTGACTGATCCATTGGTATCTTATAATGATATCTATAATAATTATTTATCAATTGGCCAAATAGAAAAAGTAAAAGATGGTGTTTTAGGCACCTATAGTACTCAGATGTGCGAAACCAATATCGTTGCCAATCCGGATTCTAATCCTAATGCTTATGGATGCATGTGGAGTTATACGATTCCATATGAAAGTTATACTCGACTTGGATGCGGATACATAACTGACAAAAATCTGATAATTTCCAAATTCAAGGGATATTTCACGTATTATCCTTTGCTGGATCCAATTGAATATTCTCTCAACTCAATAGATCTTCCTCTACAGCCTGACTCAATTCTCAATATTTGGGCTCTCGATGAGGATAACAAGGATTTAATTCCTGAAATCGAAGTTACATATGAGCGTGATCTCAATGCCGTTATTGCTAAACTGGAATCACCAAAAGAATAGGATAAGCCATGTACAATAGTGTTCTTATTGTTATTCAATCCGGAGAATATAATCTTTCAGATTTGACAAAGAAGATTGATACTCTGTGGTTGAAGTCATATTTGACCGACGATGAACGAGAGAGTCTTACTAAGCTTGCTATTGAAAAGGCTAACCCAGATGCCGGACTTCCGTCGTTTTCGGAGCGAATGGCTGCACTTGAAAAGCGTGTGTCAAAGCTCGAGGGAAATTTGAGTTCTGGTGGCGATTCTGGATCTTCCGATTGGCCAGAGTGGGTCCAACCTACGGGTGCCCATGATGCGTATGCTAAGGGCTCGCAGGTTACACATAATGGCGAGAGGTATGTAAGCAAAATCGATGCTAATGTGTGGGAACCCGGCTTGTTCGGAAGCGAATCTCTTTGGACAAAGCAGGCTTAATGAAGCCTCGTCTCCTTAGGAGGGTGGTGAAAAAATCAAAATGGAATACTATCCCGCATGTTTATGCCACCACGGAGTAAAGGGTATGAAGTGGGGCATCCGGCGAAGATTGAAGAACAAAATCAGAGTGGCAAAGCGAAAGTTTTCGTCTAAAGTAACGATAAATCGCAATGCTAAAAAGACGATAAGTTCTAAAAAAGTTCAGTCAAGTCAATCATTAGTAAGTGAAGACCATAAAAAGGGTCATTCTTCTAAACCTATAAATCAGATGACTAATGCAGAATTAAAAGCTATGGTCGATCGTTTAACATTAGAGAACCAATATAACGATCAACTAAATAGACAACGTGGAAAAGACGCTACCGATAAGGCTATAGAAACTCTAACTAAACTTTCCAACGCAGCCAATGTTCTTGATAATTTGTATACTAAGGGATCTAAATATTACCAGCAGTATAAGGCAAAAGATAAGAAATAGTGATGCTGCATGACGTTGTCTAATACTGCAACACCTATATATTACGGACAATTTCGTCAGCAGGTCCTTAGAGGAGAGATTCCAGTTAATCAGGAGATATCTCTTCAAATGAACCGAATTGATGAACTTATAGCGGATCCAAGATATTATTATGACGATGAAGCTATTAATGGTTGGATTAATTTCTGCGAATCAGAGATGACGTTGACTGATGGTTCAGATCTTAATTTACTCCCATCTTTTAAGTTATGGGCTGAAGACGCTTTAAGTTGGTTTTATTTTGTTGACAGATCTGTATGGGAACCAGGAGTTAATGGATCTTCCGGTAGATGGGTTGTAAAGCAAGTAAAGAAGCGACTTAGAAACAAACAGTATCTTATAGTTGGGCGAGGCGCAGCAAAGTCGCTTTACGTATCATGCCATCAGGCTTACTGGCTCAATATTGATACATCCACTACTCACCAAGTAACAACTGCTCCAACGATGCGACAAGCAGAAGAAGTTATGTCTGCCATTAGGACTGCAATCGTTAGATCTAGAGGTCCGTTATTCCAGTTCCTTACGGAAGGTTCTCTACAGAATACTACCGGAAGCAAAGCTAACCGGCAGAAACTTTCTCCAACGAAGAAGGGCATCGAGAACTTTCTTACGAACTCTCTTCTTGAAGTAAGACCGATGACCATTGACAAGCTGCAAGGCCTTCGTTGTAAGTATGCTTCGATTGATGAATGGCTCTCGGGAGACATTTCCGAGGACGTTATGGCCCCTCTCGAACAGGGTGCTTCAAAGCAAGACAATTGGATGATCATCGCTACTAGTTCAGAAGGAACTGTTCGCAACGGCCCTGGCGATACAATCAAAATGGAATTAATGGATATCCTAAAAGGAGATTACGTTAATCCGCATGTTTCCATTTGGTGGTATAAGCTAGATTCGGTCGACGAAGTTGCAAACCCTAATATGTGGGTTAAAGCTAATCCAAATATTGGCATGACAGTGTCGTATGAAACATATCAGAACGATGTCGAACGAGCTGAAAAAGCTCCTGCCGCACGTAATGATATTTTGGCGAAACGCTTTGGAATTCCTACCGAGGGCTATACATACTACTTTACTTATGAGGAAACCATTCCTCATCGTAAGCGCGATTTTTGGGGTATGCCATGCTCTATGGGAGCAGACCTTTCGCAAGGCGACGACTTTTGTTCATTTACGTTTCTATTTCCATTGTCTAATGATTACTTTGGCGTGAAGACTAGAAACTATATTTCTAGTATCACTCTTTCTAAGCTCCCGGGTGCCATGTATCAAAAGTATCAAGACTTTATTAATGAAGGAAGTCTTATTGTTCTTGATGGAACTGTTCTTGACATGATGCAAGTCTATGATGATCTGGACGCCTATATTCAGAAGGCTGAGTATGACGTTCGATCGTTTGGATTTGACCCATATAACTCGAAAGAATTCGTTGAACGTTGGACTAACGAGAATGGACCTTTCGGAATTGAGAAAGTTATTCAGGGCATGAAGACTGAGTCCGTTCCTCTTGGAGAGTTGAAGAAACTTTCTGAGGATCGTAAACTTATATTTGATCAAGAGATCATGAAGTTTACGATGGGCAACTGTATTGTTATGGAAGATACAAACGGTAACCGAAAGCTTTTGAAAAGACGATACGAAGCTAAAATCGATGCCGTTGCAGCTCTAATGGATTCATGGGTTGCTTACAAAATAAATCGTGACGCTTATGAATAGACGGTAGAATTTTGATTTTTAAGGAGGTGATGCGAATAGATGAAAGATTCAATAACTTCTAGGATTAAAAATGCTTGGTCGGTTTTTAAGGGAGACAAGTATGTAAATCCATATCAAAATTATGGAACTGGATACTCTAGACGACCGGATCGACCATTGTTTATTAGAGGAACCAACCGTTCTTTAATGAACGCTATTTTTAATCGTATTGCTATTGACGTAGCTAGCTTGCGTTTCAATTGCGTACAGTTGGATGAAAATAAACGATATAAAGATATTGTTTATAATGGTTTAAATGAGTGCTTAACCGTTGAGGCTAATCAAGATCAAACTGGAAGACAGCTAATTCAAGACATAGTTATATCTTTGCTCGACGAAGGCTGCGTAGCTGTGGTGCCTGTCGAGACAGATATTGATCCTAATTCCAGCGATTCGTATAAAATTCTTTCTATGCGAACTGCTAAAATACTTGAATGGTATCCGCAGCATGTTCGAGTTCGATTATTTAATGAAAATAAAAACTTAAAAGAAGATATCACATTACCTAAGCGTAACGTCGCCATTATAGAAAATCCTTTGTATTCTGTCATCAACGAGGATAACTCTGTATTTCAGCAGTTAGTAAGAAAATTAAATCTTTTGGACGTGGTGGACAGTCAAAGCTGTTCTGGTAAGATGGATTTGATAGTCCAGCTTCCTTATGTTGTTAAGACTCCTATGCGTCAAGAGCAAGCTGATAAACGACGACATCAAATAGAGGAGCAGCTCACAGAGTCTAAGTACGGAATCGCTTATATTGATGGTACTGAAAAGGTTACTCAGTTAAACCGATCAGTAGAGAACAACCTTCTTAAGTCAATTGAGTATTTAACTAACTTAGCATATTCGCAAATCGGAATCACAGCAGAGATATTAAATGGAACTGCTGATGAAAAAACGATGCTTAATTATAATAACAGAGTTGTCGAACCAATTGCGTCAGCTATCACTAATGAATTTATCAGAAAGTTCTTGACTAAAACGGCACGGACTCAAGGAAAAACCATAATGGCTTTCCGTGATCCTTTCAAGCTTGTTCCTCTTGATAACATAGCCGAAATTGCTGATAAGTTTACTCGAAACTGCATCATGACATCCAACGAGATTCGACAGGCAGTCGGAATGCCTCCTGCCGACGACCCTCAGGCCGATCATCTCATCAATAACAATATTTCGCAACCGGAAGGTTCGGAAGAGACAATCGACTATGTTACGGATGCCAATGAAGATGGCTAGATGCTAAGGAGATAATTCAAAATGGATTCTAAATACGATTTTTCTGGTTGGGCTACAAAGTTCGGTGTTCGTTGTTCCGACGGACGAACTATTTGGCCAGGTGCTTTTAACGACAACGATGGCGGTCGTGTTCCACTAGTATGGAACCATGACCATACATCGCCTGAAGCGGTCATCGGTCATGCCGATTTGGTTTCGAAAAAGGATGGCGTCTACGCATATTGCTCTCTTAATGATACTGATCTTGGTAAGACAAGTCGTATTCTTATAGAGCATGGGGACGTCAATTCTTTGTCGATATGTGCGAATAAGCTTCAAGAGTCTGGCGGAAACGTTACTCATGGTCTTATTCGTGAGGTAAGTTTGGTTTTAGCAGGAGCTAATCCTGGAGCTTATATCGAGAATGTCATCGAACATGGTGAGGAATTGTGTGATTGCGCAATTATCTATTCTGGCGAAGACATACAGCTAGCTAGTAATGATGATTCAGAGATTGAGCATTCCGACTCCGACGATTCTATTGAACATTCCGATTATATTGAACATTCTGATGAGAGTAAGGACGCTAACGTGGCTGACAATAATAACGGTAAGACAGTTCGCGATGTTTATGAGTCCATGACCGACGAGCAGAAGGACGTTGTGGCACTTATTGTTGGGCAGGCTATAGCAGATGCTACTGGCGAAGATTCTGATGAGGAAGATGATATGAAGCATAACGTGTTTGAAAACGACAATGACGGCGGCTATATTTGCCATGCTGATCTTATGAAGGACGTCATGCAGGACGTTCGTCAGGGCGTGAATTTTGAAGAGGCGGTTCTTCAGCACGCTGATGACTACGGCATTAAGGATATTGAGACTCTCTTCCCCGAGCCTACTGATCTTAACATGCCCCCTGAGTACATCAAGCGAGATGACTCTTGGGTTTCTCAGTTTATGAACAATGTCCATCATACTCCTTATTCTCGTATTCGCTCTCGCTTTGCGGATATTACTGAGGACGAGGCCCGTGCTCGTGGCTACATTAAGGGTAAGCTGAAGAAGGAAGAGGTGTTCACGCTCCTTAAGCGCGTTACGACTCCTACAACTATTTACAAGAAGCAGAAGTTTGATCGAGACGACCTTATCGATATTACTGACTTCGACGTCATTGCCATGATTCGCCAGGAGATGCGAATGATGCTTGACGAGGAAATCGGTCGTGCATGCCTTCTCGGCGATGGTCGTTCTTCGGCTTCTGATGATAAGATCTCCGAGGATCATATTCGTCCTGTCTGGACCGATGACGATCTGTTCACGATTAAGACATTCATTAAGTACGGTGCGTCTGACACTGCCGATGAAAAGGCCCGCGCTCTCATTCGTGCCATGATTAAGGCACGTAAGAATTACAAGGGTTCTGGTAATCCTACGTTCTGGACTACCGAGGACGTTCTTACTGACTGCCTTCTTATTGAGGACACTACCGGTCGCCGTCTGTATAACGACGTCTCTGATGTCGCACGTGCTATGCGAGTCTCTAACATTGTAACGGTCGAGCTTATGGAAGATATGAAGCACACTGTTAACGTTGGTGCTGATGGCACTAAGGAGACTACGCTTCTCGGTATTATGGTTAACCCTCGCGATTACAATGTCGGTACTGATAAGGGTGGCGCGATTCAGATGTATGATGCATTCGACATCGATTACAACCAGCAGAAGTATCTGCTTGAGACTCGTATGTCCGGTGCTCTTATCAAGCCCTACTCGGCCATTTCTGTCGAAGCTTATATTGCCTAATTTAAGGAGTAACTAATGGAACGAATTGATTGGGATGCAAACGATAAGTACGCTATTGGCTGGGTTCTTTATGGCAAGAAGTCCGATAGCAAGATCTACCTTGACGCGGCGTGCACCAAGCAGGCGACTTCTTCTGAGGTAGAGATGGCTTTCAAGAAGCGAATTGTTGTTTCTTATGATGGCGGCCTTTACGAGCCTGTCTCATGCGTCACTACTTCCGGTATTACTAAGCTTGGCATTCTTACCACCGGTTCTTCTGATTCTGTCACTATGACAGCTCTTTCTTCTGCTAAGGACGCTTAGGAGAAAATTCAAAATGGCTAGATGGTACGGTACTATCGGTTATGCCGAAGTAACTGAAACCGAACCTGGTGTATGGACAGAAACCATCGTGCCTAGAAAATATTACGGGGACCTCAACAGAAACATACGACATATTTCCTCAAACGACAAAGTTAACGAAGATATTAGCGTTAACAATGAGCTTAGTATAGTATCTGATCCATATGCAATGGAAAACTTTTATCAGATGCGATATGCAGAATTTATGGGCGTTAAGTGGAAAGTGTCGTCTGTTGAGGTCCGTTATCCTAGGCTAATTTTGTCGCTAGGCGGTGTGTATAATGCCTAAGCAACTTGATTTTCAAAAGGAATTGTTGAATATATGTGAGCATGTATATTTTCAACCTCCATCTAACATTAAATTAGAATACCCATGCATCATATACAATTATGCTAGGGGCAAAGATTATTGGGCGAACAACTCTATATATGAGCCAATCGATTGCTACGATATCACCATTATCGATAAAAATCCAAATTCGGAATTAATCGATCTTGTTCGTAATAATTTTTCATATTGCTCATTCGATCGTTCGTTCAGATCAGATAATTTAAATCATTTCACTTTTACTATTTATTATAGATAGGAGCTAGTATGGCTGATACTCCTGCTGCTTTAGTTTGGGACGAATCTGGAGACCGTCTCTACGAGACCGGCGTTGATCACGGTGTTATTTACATGCGTAATGATGACGGTACTTATTCAAAGGGTGCCGCCTGGAATGGTCTTACCAAGGTAACCGAGTCTCCTTCCGGTGCTGAGGCTACAACTCTGTGGGCAGATAACAATAAGTATATTAACCTCGTTTCTGCTGAGGACTTCGGATGCACGATCGAGTGCTATACGTATCCCGACGAGTTTGCTGTCTGCAACGGTGAGGTTACCATTGCAGATGGTGTTACCATTGGCCAGCAGACTCGTGCGTCTTTCGGCTTCTCGTATCGTACCAAGATCGGCAACGACATTAAGGGCGACGACTACGGTTATAAGATTCACCTTGTGTATGGTTGCTATGCTAAGCCCTCGAGCAAGGATAACAACACTACGGACGACTCTCCTGAGGCGGTTACGCTGTCTTATGAGGTGTCCACCACGCCTATTAACGTGGAAGGCATGAAGCCTACTGCTCATCTCGTTATTGACTCTACAAAGTGCCCTTCCGAGAAGCTAAAGCTTGTCGAGGCCGCCCTTTATGGTAGTTCTACTAAGGCTGCTTATCTTCCTCTTCCAAAGGAAATTATCACTATGGTTGGACTTAGCGAGGCGTCAACTTACTCTGTTCCTCAGGGTAATGCTCGACAGGTTTCTTAGTAAGTAATTTTTTTATAAGTGAGATGCTGGACATTTGCTCTGGCATCTCACTTTTTATTAGCAATCGTAAAAAGGAGTACAAATGCTTAAGAAGACCATTACATATACTGATTATGACGGTGTTGAGCGTACCGAGGATTTTTATTTCAATTTTACAGAGGCTGAGCTCATGGAGTGGCAGCTTGTCACTAATGGCGGTCTCACCAGTTACGTTCAGAAGATCGTTGACGCCAAGGATCAGCCTCGACTGATCACTCTGTTTAAGGAACTTCTCCTTAAGGCGTACGGCATCAAGTCTGACGATGGACGCCGATTCATTAAGTCTGAAAAGATCTCCGAGGAATTCTCTCAGAACCCCGCTTATTCGATTATTTACATGGAGCTTGTTAGCGACGACAAGCTAGCTGCGGATTTTGTTAATGGTATCATTCCTGCCAAGCTTAGTGAGCAGGTAGCTGAACAGAATTCTCGTCAGTCTATGGCATTGATTTCTTAGGAGATGTGATGGATGCTTGAGTTAGAAATACCTGCTACAGAACAATGGGACGAAAAGAATCAAGAATTCGTTTACTCAGAGAAGCAGACACTATGTCTTGAGCATTCATTAATCTCCCTTTCAAAATGGGAATCCAAATGGCATAAACCATATCTATCTTCCAGAAATTTAACTAAAGAAGAGGCTATAGATTATGTTAGATGCATGACCATTAATAAAGTGAAAGATGATCGAGTTTATTATCTAATAACTCCAAAGATGTTCGCAAAGATTAACGATTATATTTCTGATCCAATGTCTGCTACATATTTTAATAATAAGCAAGAAAGAGGAAGCAATCAGAAAATCGTTTCAGAACTTATATATTATTGGATGATAAGCTTAGGAATACCTTTTGAATGTGAAAAATGGCATCTTAATCGACTCATGGCTTTGATAAAGGTTTGCCAGCGTAAATCCGGAGGCGGACACAAAATGTCTGCTTCTGATATTAACGCTAGAAATGCAGCCATTAATAAAGCTCGTCGAGCTAAGATGGGATCTAAGGGATGATTGGAGGTGGCTTCTTTTTGGCCGCTATCACGTTTAAGCAAAAAGGCGGGTTTAATAACCTGACAATTTGGTTTAATAAGTTGCTATCCGCTTTTAAAAAAGGAATATTTGATAAGTATGGTAAAATGGGCGTGGAAGCACTAAAAGAAGCCACCCCTGTTGAAACTGGCAAAACGGCCAACAGTTGGTATTATAAAATTAGTAATACTTCTACTGGTGTATCTATTCAATTTTGTAATTCAAATATCAATAAGTCTGTTCCGATTGCTATTATTTTGCAGTACGGGCATGGTACCGGAACCGGTGGTTACGTGGAAGGCATCGATTATATTAATCCTGCCATACGTCCGGTTTTTAATAAAATGTCTAGAGATCTTCGGAAGGAGGTTACTGCGCTATGAGCAATAATATCGACCAAAATGTAGTCGAGATGCGATTCGACAATTCTAATTTCGAAAAGAACGTCAAGACTAGTATGTCTACTTTGGATAAGCTCAAGCAGAAGTTAAATCTTTCCGGAGCTTCTAAGGGCTTAGAGGAACTTGACAAAGCCGCAAAGGGACTTACATTTGCTGCCGCTACTCGCGGAGTGGAAGAGCTGCAATTAAAGATTAGTAATCTCGGCATAGTCGGAGTAACGGCTATTTCTAATATTACTAACAGTGTAATTAATTTGTCAAAATCTATGCTGAATACTTTGGCTGGTATATCAGCTATTAAGAGCGGTTTTGCAGAGTATCAAACTCAGCTAGGATCTATTCAGACGATTATGGCGAACACTTCATCTAAGGGTACAACTCTTGACGAAGTTAATGCTGCCCTTAATGAATTGAACCATTATGCTGATAAAACTATTTATAACTTTACTGAGATGACTAGGAACATCGGTACCTTCACCGCAGCAGGTGTGGAACTTGACACTGCCGTGAGTTCTATTAAAGGTATTGCTAACTTAGCAGCAGTATCTGGTTCCTCGAGTATGCAAGCTTCTACCGCAATGTACCAGCTTTCTCAGGCGATTGCTGCTGGTAAGGTTCAGTTAATGGACTGGAACTCAGTGGTCAATGCTGGTATGGGTGGTGAATTATTTCAAAATGCCCTGAAAAGAACTGCCGAGCATTTTGGAACTGATGTAGATGGAATGATCCAAAAGTATGGTTCTTTCCGAGAGTCGCTTACAATGGGAGGATGGCTTACTGTAGACGTCCTTACCGAGACTCTTAAGCAAATTTCAGGTGCTTATACCGAAGCTGATCTTATTGCTCAGGGATACACAGCTGATCAGGCTAAGGCCATTTCGGAATTAGCCACGACTGCTGAAAATGCAGCTACCAAAGTTAAGACTTTTGCTGAACTTTGGGATACGTTAACTGAAGCTGCTGGATCTGGTTGGACAACTACTTGGTCACTTATATTTGGTGACTTTGAGTATGCTCGCGAGAATCTTACTTGGTTCTCTGATTATTTCAGCAATATAATTAACAACATGTCTGATGCTAGAAATAGCCTTTTAAAGCCGGCTCTTGATAGTAATTGGGACAAACTTATTGATAAGATAACCGAAGCAGGCGCTTCGTCGTCTGAATTTTCGGAAAAAGTTAAAGAGCATCTTCGAGAAAATGGCGAAGATGTTGATGCTTTGCTTCTTGAATATGGAACTCTCGAAAATGCATTTAAGAGCGGTAAGATATCTACTGATGCTCTAAAGCAGGCGGTTGATGATTTACATGTCAGTTACTCCGAGTTGTCTGATGTTACCGGAGTATTTTCTTTTGGATCCGGATTCGAATCCGGGCATGGTAGTGAAGACATAAAAAAAATACAACGTCAATTGAAGCAACTTGGATATGATCTCGGAACTTTCGGAGATCAAGCCGATGGTGTAGATGGCCAATTTGGTAGTATGACCGAAGCTGCTATCAAAGCTTTTCAGGAAGCGCATGGACTTGAGGCTGACGGAATTATCGGTCCGGAAACTTTAAAGGCATTGCAAGATAGTGTCGATAAGACCAATGGTTTAAATACTGCTGTCGGATATTTAATCGATGGAATTGATGAACTAGGCGGTAGGGACCGAATATTTAAGTCTCTAAAGAACATCATCACGGCTGTAGCAAAGGTAGCAAAGACCGCTAAGGACGCTTTTAGCAATATATTTCCTCCGGCTACATCCGAAGATATATACAATGCTATAGTTAAATTTGAACAATTCACCGAAAAGCTTGAGATCAGTGATGAGACTGCTCAAAAATTAGAGAGGGTTTTCGCTGGTCTGTTTTCGGTTGCTAAGATAGCTTCCAACTTAGTCGGAGGTCCTCTCAAGATTGCTCTGAGGATAGCCGATGGTATTTGCTCTTTATTTGGAACATCTCTGCTGGATTTAGCATCAAACATTGCCGATTCTATTGTTGCTTTTAGTGAATGGCTTGACGGATTTGGCAAAATTCCAAGTGTAACAAATGGCGTTCAAGCTTTTATTCAGGGCGTCATAGATACATTTACAAACTTAACCACATTCTTTCAAAATGGAATGAAGGGTGACTTCTGGTCGTGCTTTGACCCGTTGATTGACGGTATAACCGCTTTGTCTGACGGAATTTGGCAAGCATTACAGGACACTCCTGTCGCTACTTTTGTAAATTGGATTAGCGGAATAGTAGAATCCATAAAGGATTCAGGAGCAGAAGCAATCGGAAGCGATTTCGTCCAGGGAATAGTCAACGGAATCGAAGACGGAATCAGTCTGATTGTTGAATGGGCTTCCAACATTGCTAATAATTTGCTCAATACAGTAAAAGATATTCTTGGAATTCACTCTCCTTCAACTGAAGGTGTTGCTATAGGCGAAAATTTTGTTCAGGGTATCATAAACGGCATAACAGGCTTTATATCCAATTTAATCGACACTGTTACAAACGTCGGAAAAACTATATTAGATACTGTGAAGGGCCTTGATTTCGGAGCTGCAATACCGCTTCTTATTATAGGCGGAATAGTTGCTCTTCTAGCGATTCTCGGTAAGAAATTAGATAAGGGCGTTAAGAATGTCACCGGTCCTTTTAGCGATTTAGCAGATGCGATCGGATCAATAGCTAAATCTTTAAAAACCGATAAGATGCTAAAGCAGGCTAATGCGTTTAAGGCATTCGCAGAAGGAATTGGTATCTTGTCAGCTGCTGTTTTAGGGCTTGCTTATGGAATATCTAAAGATACTGGCGCTGTGTGGGGTGCAGTCGGCGTAATAGCTACGTTGGCTGCTGTCATGGCGGCTTTAACTGTGGTTATTAGTAAATTTGCTGGCGGCGTTAGCGTCGATGCTGCTGGTATAGGCGTAATGCTGTCGGGTATTGCAGTCGTTGTCGCTTCTATGGCCGGAGTCGTTTATATTCTCGGGAAGATGGACACTGGACAAGTAATCCAGGGCACTATCGTTTGTGGAATTTTAGCGGCATTTGTCGTAGCAATCATTGGGTTGATGAAATACTTCGATGGCAAAGAGAAGTTCGGTTCTGCCAAGGGTAATTTCGGATCATTAGTCGGGGTTGCTATCGCAATAGGAGCTATGGCAGCTGTTGTAAAAGTTCTTGGTTCAATGAGCACCGAAGAAGTAATTCGAGGAACTCTGTGCGTAGTAGCATTGTCGGTGCTAATAGGCGCATTAATCAAAGTTTCTCAGAATTTCTTGATGGCAAAGGGTGTCGGATCCACTCTTCTTGGTGTAGCTGCTGTGCTTGGCGTTATGGCCGGTATGGTCTTTATATTCTCTATGATGGATCCAGACGCATTTTGGAAAGGCTATATATGCGTTACTGCACTCGCTAGTCTAGTAGGTGCACTTCTTATAGTATCTGGTCTAGCAGCAAAATTGGGTGGCGGTAATAAAGCAGCTGGCGGATTGTTAGGTGTTGCCGCTGTATTAGCCGTAATGGGCGGAATAGTCATAATTCTCGGCGGAATGTCAACCGAGCAATTGATAAAGGGCATCGTGTGCGTCGGCTTATTCTCATTGTTTGTTGCCGGCTTACTTATCGCAAGCGGCTATGCTGGAAAACTTAGCGGAGGAAGCGGAATCACCGGTTTTGTTGGAATCGCGCTTGTACTAGCGGTTATGGCTGGGTGCGTAATTCTCCTTGGGCAAATTGAGGAAGAAAAACTTCAAAATGGTGTACAGGCAATGACTTTGATGTCGTTGCTTGCCGCTATTCTAATAGCCGTTAGCAAAAAAGCTAGAAAAGTAAAGGCCGGCCCTCTTATTGCTCTTTCTGTAACGATTGGCCTTCTTGCTGCATCGCTGTCGGTTCTGTCTTTGATGGATCCGACTGGTGTTGAAGCTGCGACAAAATGCATGGCCGAAGTTATGGCAATGTTCGTCGCAGTGGAATATGCTTCGCAGTTTGCAAATGGCTCTGTCGGAACAATCCTAGCTCTTACTGTAGCGATCGGTCTTATTGCATTTGCTATAGGAATTCTAGCCAACGTTACTGAGGCTGACTCGGCCTTAGCCTCTGCTCAATCGATATCTTTGGTGCTTGTCGCGATGGCCGCGGCTTTAGCTGTATGCGGTCTTATTAAGGATGTCAGTGCGTCAAGTATGGCTGCTTTGGGCGTTATAGTAGTCGCTGTAGCATTAATCGCTGTTATTTTAGGAGCGATGGATGCGTTAAACGTTAGCCCAAGTATAGAAACGGCTCTTTCGTTAGCAATTATGCTTGGAGCTATGTCTGTCGTAATGGCTGTACTATCTGCAATAGGTCCTGCTTCTACAGGTGCTATCGCCGCCGCTGGCTCGTTCGATGCTGTCGTAGCGATTATTGGAGGACTTCTTGTTGGTCTTGGCGCTCTTGTAACATATTTCCCAGAAGCGCAACAGTTCCTTGATACTGGAATTGATATTCTTGTGTCTATAGGAGAAGGAATTGGTAAAGCATTCGGTGCACTTATCGACGGATTCTTTTCACAGGCAACGGATAGCATTGAAGAAATAGGAACCAGGCTCTCTAATTTCATGGATAACCTTCAGCCGTTCTTAAGTGGAGTCGAAAATGTCCCTGATAATTTGATAGCTAAAGTTGGTCTTGTATCAGGAGCAATTTTAGCTATATGCGGCGACGAGATAGCATCTGCTATTACCGATTTCTTCACCGGAGGCAACGGCGGAGATTCGATGATCCAAAAATTGAAGGATCTCGGAACTGGACTTGCCGAATTTACTGGGTCGCTTTCCGATATTAATCTTGATGCTTTGCAAATCGGAACACAAGCAGCTTCCGATATTGCTACTCTTCTGAATGCCATCCCAACCGAGGGTGGAATTGCCGGAATGTTATTTGGAGAGAAGAACCTTGATGGCTTCTTCTCTGGACTCGGCAAATACGGAACCGGCTTAAGCACTTTTGCTACTTCTCTTGGAGATATGTCGTTCGACGAAAATAAGCTAAACACCGTTAGCGCTTTGTCTCAAGCGTTAGCTACAATGAATGACACTATTCCTACAACCGGCGGCCTTATGTCAATGCTCTTTGGTGAAAAGAACATGGGGCAATTCGGAACTAGGGCTGGAGAATTTGGTAAAGGACTATATACATTCTATGATAATGTTTCAGGAATCGAAGAACTTCAAAATGGAGACGCAATCACCTCTATAGTTAGTATTCTTGGTGATATGGATGAAGTAATCGGTCGAGAAGGCGGAATAATTGATAAATTAACTGGCACCGTTCAGTATGATAACTTTAGTACTAATGCTACTAATTTTGCTAATGGTATTAGTGCATTCGCTACTATTCTCAGTGACATAGAATTTCAAAATGGAGATGCGATCACCTCGATAGTTGGTATTCTTGGCGATATGGATAAAGTCGTCGGTCGAGAAGGCGGAATAATTGATAAATTAACCGGTACAGTTCAGTATGATAACTTTAGTAATAATGTCACTAATTTTGCTAATGGTATTAATGCTTTTGCTATTAGTCTCGGAGAGTTTCCGGAAATTCCCGAAGGAGCAATGGACAATGTAACCGATTGCGTTAACGCTCTCGAAAGTATGTCTAAGATATTGCCAAAGACCGGTGGTGTCGTTAACTGGTTCATGGGAGAAGTCGACTTCGGAAAGTTTGGAACTCAAGCAAAGAAATTCGGAAAAGGTATTCTTTCATTTGCCAACGCGGTTAAGGAAATACCTTCTGATGTAAACTACGATAATGTAACTGGCGCGACTAATGCCTTGTCTAATATGGGCAATGTTGTTGGACGTACGGGTGGCGTAATTGGTGATCTTATCGAGTGGTTTGCTGGAGAACCAGATTTCGTATCATTTGGAAGCCATGCCGCTATGTATGGCGCAGCATTGCTGGTGTTCGCTAATGCTTGCGCTGGATTCCCAGACAACATTAATTTCGAACAGGTATCAAAAGCCTCAGATTCTCTTGCTAATATGGGTAAGGTCGTTGGTCGAGATGGCGGCGTAATCGGTGATTTAATTGACTGGTTGGTCGGTAAGACTGATTTTACAGAGTTCGGACATAATGCAGCAGCATATGCCAGGGCTCTAGTTGATTTTGGCAAAGCCTGCGAGGGTTTTCCGAACGATGTCAATTTTGATGGTGTAGCAATTGCGTCTAATGCCCTTGGAGAAATGGCAAGTGTTGTTGATCAGGGAAATGGTAATTTCTTTAACCAGCTCAGTGATGAGAAGTTTACATCATTTAGCGAAAACGGTGTCAAGTATGCGAAGGCTCTGAAGGAATTCGCTACCGAATGCGTTGGTATTGATGGAAGTGGATTACCTGCTGCGCAAACGGCAACTGAATCGATCGCTACACTTTGCGATAGTGATGCTTTGAACAAGGCTGATCAGCTTGAAAAGTTCGGTGAAAAAGTTGCTAGCTTCGGCGGTAAACTGTGGGATTTCGAGCAAAGTGTTTCGTCTTTCAATGTCGATAACTTTAATTCGATAATCTCATCGATGCAGACTCTTAAGGATATTGCTGGAAACGGATTTACCCTTGGAGACATAGATCTTTCCGGTTTAAGTTCGGCATTAACAGGAGCATTTGATAGCAGTACTAACGATCAAATGGAATCCGCTGGTAAGGGTCTAGGAACTTCGCTTATCACCGGATTTACTATAAATTCTGATTTGACTTCATCAGTAACAACAGTTCTTTCTAACGCTATTAATAAGATTTATGAATCCATGCCGCTATTCCTTCAAAATGGATCTGAATTAGTTTCTAATATGGCGGACGGTGTTAAGGATTCGTCTTCCCTCTCTTCTGCTGTAGAAACCATTTGCCAGGAAGCAGCCGATGAAGCTGACGGATGGTATGATAACTTCTATTCGTCTGGATCTTATATGGTTCAGGGCCTTATCGACGGCCTTAATTCTAAATTAAGTACTGTCAGAGATACTGTCAGTTCTATAGCCAGTCTTGCAAACTCGGTTCTTAATCAAACTGTGCAAGTCCATTCTCCTTCTCGAAAGTGGATGCGAACTGGTAAATTTATGGGTCAGGGATTGGCGATCGGTATTAGCAGCGCTTCCTTAGAAGTGGCAAAGTCCACTGAGGATCTTGGAGAATTGGCAAACGATACGATTGGGCAAGTGTTTAATTCTATAGACTCTCTCGATGCAGACCTTGATACCGAGCCTGTTATTCGCCCTGTTCTTGATCTTAGCGACATTCAAAATGGAGCAAAGTACATCGACAACATGTTCGGATATTCTAATGCTGTAAAGCTGAATAGTGCTATCGAGCAAAGTCTAAACGTGTCTACAAATGATGACGTCATTAATGCAATTTCCAATCTTGGAAATGATATTCGAAACATGCCTAGAAATAGTTATACTGTCGGAGACGTCTCTTACGATGACGGGTCTACTACTGCTAGGGCGGTAAGCGACCTTACTCGAGCGGTCAAAATAAGAAGGAGGTCATAAATGCCTAAAGTAAAAAATCTAAACATTGAGCTTCAAAACAATAGTTCGCAATATTTCGCCTCCTGGGAATTTGACCAAGAGACTCGAAATACAGTATCAGAATCTTCAGTACAGCCTGGAGATTTGGTAACAATTAAAGCTGGTGCTACTTGGTATAATGGTGCTGCTATTCCTGATTGGGTAATGAGCGATCGATGGTATGTGTTGGAAATAGTTGGCGATCGCGCTGTACTCGATCAAAACCAATCTTATACTAGCAGCATTATGTCTCCTATCAATGTTTCATATTTAATAGGAGGGACAGGTGGCGGAACTACATCAACTACCACTACCGATCCCTCAACGCTTGACCATTATACGGTTCATTGGTGGTATAATACCGGAAATACTCCATGGTTTGACGGAGGAAGCTCTGATGTAGAGATTACCAATGCGTTATATTCTCCTCCTGATAACGCGATCAAAACTAAGGTTGTAGTTACACCAGTCGCTAAAACTTATAAAGTCGACGACCAGGATGTATATTACTGGACCGGAACGGCAACGGAATTTATTAGGGAGAAGGAAGCTGATCCGCCAGATAAGCCTTCTTCTCCCACTGTCACTCTTGATAAATACACGATAACTGCTGAATTGGATAAAATCACAAATGCTCGGTACGATAAAATTCAGTTCGATGTTATTGACGTTTCTGATGGCGGCGAAAAGCATGTTGCTTCTGGCAAAGTTACTGTTAAATTAGCAAATGCTACTTTTGTTACGACCGTTTCTGCCGGAGGAAAATATAGAGTTCGTTGCCGAGCAATAAATTTAAATGCTACTTCTAACAACGCAGAAATATATAGTGAATGGTCTGATCTAGCTGACCCTGTGTCTACTGTGCCAAATCCTACGACAGGAATAACAGTTTGCAAGGCAACATCATCTACCGAAGTTCATGTTGAATGGGCTGGTGTATCAAGCGCTACTGCTTACGAGCTGGAATACACGACTGAACCACGATATTTCGATGCTTCTGATCAAACTACTAGTGTGACCGACATCAAGCAGACTCATTACGAAGTTGCTGGACTTGAAACCGGAAAGGAATATTTCTTCCGAGTTAGAGCAACCAACGACTCCGGAGAGTCTGCTTGGTGCTCTCCTGTATCGGTTGTAGTCGGAAAGGTTCCTACTGCACCTACAACTTGGGCTTCGACTACAACTGCTACAGTTGGAGAAAGTGTAACTTTATTCTGGGTTCACAATGCTCAAGACAACTCAAGTCAAACTTATGCGGATCTGGAATTAGTGATTAATGGTGTTAAAGAAACTCACACGATAAAGAATACTGAAGACGAAGATCTAAAGGATAAGACCTCATCTTATATTTTCGACACTTCAAAGTATAGCGAAGGAACTACCGTTCTATGGAGAGTTCGTACTGCTGGTGTCACAAAAGAATACGGCGAATGGTCTGTTCAGAGACAGATTAATGTTTATGCTCCTGTAACATTATCTCTGAATCTAACAGATCAAAATGGAAACGCGATATCGTCTGTCACTCAATTTCCGTTTTATTTGACAGCTTTTGCTGGCCCAAAAAATCAGGAACCGGTCGGATATCACGTTAGTATAAAAGCTAATTCTTCGTATACTACTTCTGATATTTATGGTAATGACGTCATTGTTCACGCGGACGAAGAAGTATATTCGAAATACTTCGATACTTCGAATCAATTAGTAGTCGAATTCACTCCAATAAACATAAATCTGAAAGACGGAATTTCTTATACAATATCTTGTATTGTAGCTATGAATTCCGGCCTTACAAAAGAATCCACAACAGAATTTAGTGTATCTTGGACGGAAATGTTATACGAGCCCGATGCCGAGATTGGTATTGATAAGGAAAATTGGGTAGCGTATATTCGTCCCTATTGCGTTGGAAGTAATTCCCAACCGATTACCGATATTTATTTGGGAATCTATCGTAGAAACTATGACGGAGAATTTGTTGAGATCGAATCAGGAATAGATGGAGCGTCTACAGTATATATTACAGACCCACATCCTGCACTAGACTACGCTAGGTATCGAATTACTGCTACGTCAAAAACAACCGGTGTTATAAATTATTATGATGTTCCCAATTATCCTGTTGGATGCAAGTCAATCGTTATCCAGTGGAACGATACCTGGACTAACTTCGAAGCCAACGACGGAAATTCGATGGAAGTTTCTCCTTGGGGTGGAACAATGTTTACCATCCCATATAATGTTGATATTAGTGATGAGACTGATGTCGACGTTTCTTTGGTTGAGTATATCGGCCGAGATCACCCGGTTTCATATTACGGAACGCAAAAAGGTTTCACATCATCCTGGTCGTTTGATATGCCGAAGGAAGATACGGAACGTCTGTCACTTATTCGTAGACTTCAAGTATATATGGGTGACTGCTATGTTCGAGAGCCATCTGGAACTGGATATTGGGCTCAGGTAAAGGTCTCTTACAACCGAGATCACAACAGCATGATTATACCAGTCACACTTGATATTACTAGGGTCGAAGGTGGTAAATAATGCCTAATTGGTCTGAAACCATGCAACAGACATTTGAGTATTATACTGTAGACCCAAATACATGGCATGACAAAGAAAAGATGTCTAATATCAAAAGTTGCAGTATAACTAGAGATAGTTCACTGGACACTCTTGGTAATGCGTCTTTCGATATCACGGGTTCGATAACTGAAGACACATATATACGTCCGTATTTAGTAACGTACCAAAATTTCGTAAGAGAGAGATTCCCTCTTGGAACATATTTGGCACAGTCTCCATCAGAGTCTATTGACGGAAAAGTTACCAGTTCTTCTGTTGATGCATATACACCATTAATTGAATTAACCGAAAAGAAGCCTCCGTTGGGGTATTCGATATTTAAGGATACCCCAATTATGGATTTGGCATATGATATTTGTTCCGAAAAGATGCGAGCTCCGGTTGTAAAAGCCGACTCGACAAAAAAGTTATATTCTGATTTCGTATCAAACACTAACGACACATGGTTAACTTTTCTTAAAGACTTGATTGCAAACGACAAACAGAACTTCGGGCTTGACGAAATAAGTCGAGTTATATTTGAACCAACTCAAGATCTTGCCTCGTTGCAACCTAAATGGACTTATGACACTGGCAACAGTTCTATTCTATATCCTGACGCTAGTGTAGAGCATGATATGTTTGATATTCCGAATGTCGTATATGTCGTGTATTCTTCTTCCGATTTATATTTTACGGCAGTCGCCAAGAATACTGATCCAAATAGCCCGACGTCCATATTGTCGAGAGGCCGTGAGATAGAATACTGGGATACTAATCCTAGCGTTCTAGGAAATCCTACTGAGGAAATGATAACACAATATGCTAACGATTTATTGAAGGCGAAGTCAACTGTTCAATACAAAGTAACTTATGATCATGGATATTGTCCAGTTCGCCTTGGAGATTGCGTTAGGATCGATTATCCAAAATTGGGTTTGAATGGCGTTAAGGCTAAAGTAACTAGTCAAACTATAAATTGCGGAACCGGATGCAAAGTAAGTGAAACAGCAGTGTATACAAAGAGATATTGGGGGTGATGATCCTTGGGTTTACCGATTGATGTTATTAATCAATTTTGCGAGACGGTTGTTGTTAAAGAAAATAGACCAACTGAGTCTACAGTAATGGGTACAACT
>OIWT01001577.1_pt1 | contig 26722 bp, 54 predicted proteins | sample 1587701 | NCBI WGS metagenome assembly OIWT01 (sample SAMEA3888904, study PRJEB22519) | human gut metagenome | biome: human gut; feature: human-associated habitat; material: faeces | place: Denmark | collected 2009 | reverse complement strand
CTGTCGGTTGCACTGTGAACGGTCAGCACCCCACTGCCGTGATGGAGCAGATCGACAACGGCGAGATTGAGGTTCCTGAGGAATAAGTGTGGTTTGTATCTTTGGACAAGCATTCTTGCGTTTGTTGGAACAAATGAGAGTACAGGAGATAGGGATTGGACTTGGTGCGCAGCCCATAGAGCGTATTGCGACTGTCATCTTGCGTGAAGTGGGTGATAATCTTCTTTTCGTTCCTCTTGTTCCTCTTCTCCCGATACTGCTTGAGCAACTCCTCGCTCATCTCCTTGTTGTCTCTACCATGAAGGGATCACTCCTTCCTCACTTGAAGATGTAATCGCTCTCTCGCACGAAGATCACCATGGACTGGAAGACTGGCGAAAGACGGTACTCCAGAGTCGCCATGGAAAGGAGCTTACGCAGCATCTCAATCACATAGATCTGGAGATTGCCCATGAGTCGCTCTACGATGCATCGGCGCAACAACAAATACTCTCATCGCCATCCAGTTCATCCTCTCTAACCATAACTATAATTATCAACACCTACTTCACTTTATCCCACACGCTGATCAAGGCCTCGAGTTTGTTGTGGATATCCTTGATAACAAAGGAGTCATCTGTAGACATGTTCTTTATGATGAAAAAGACACTGTTCCATCGATCCATCCATTTCTACGGGTGAAACGTAATAATAGGAGAAACATCGCATTCCTTGGGAAAGAGAGAGCGATTCTCATTCACAACAGCAAACAACTGTGCAAGGGGCTCCTTGCAAGCGGGGGAGAACATGACGTCGACACTCATCACAACCGTCCGAATACCGCTGAACAGGTGCATTTTATCTTCTTCCGTGAGGGAAGCGTTACTCTTCTCCTTCTCAAGCATGCCCTTGTAAATGCTGGCCGCTCGATCGAATTTCTTTTCTTTCCCCTGTAACATGACAATAGAATACAACAACATACCATGAAGCGATTGATTCTCTCCATCACACTCTTTACAGAATTGGGATCTTCTACTTGCACTCTCTTTGTTTCAGGTTCTTCTTTTCCATCTCCCGCTGTCACTTCCCGCTCTCTCTTCTCTGAGGTCGTCTACACATCAACTGATCCTTTGTTGGTATTGTACAGAGCTCATGCAATAAAGGGGCACAAATGGAAGGAAGAGACAATCAAAAAGTGTCATTATCCTCTTCATCCATCAGTATGGCCGACATTGCAGACATCCTCGGTGTTGACAAAGCGGAGAAGGACACGGAGAAGGAGCCAAAACCGAAGAAGGCTGCAAAGAAGGATCCCTATGCTGGTTTGCCCCGATACCTTCGTGATATTGTTGACGAGAACAATCCGCCACCGCCCGAACTATTTCAGGAGAAGAAGAGTGAGAGTGGGAGGGGTATTTGAGTTGTAGCACTCGTAATATCAAAAGAACCGGCACAACCATGGATTTATGCAGAATTCAGCAATTCGGCAAGAGAGGATCAGCTGAAGCTACGCCATTGGGTTCGCAAGAACGTAGAGTACCCGGATTACCCCTTTTCCCGATTCAATATTCATATCGATGTGATCACATATACAGGTTGCTGCCTATCTGTTGTGTGATGCGTAGACGAGGAGTATGAGGACTGCATCTTTGACGTGCCCAACAACTGGACGAAGGAGTTGACGGACGAGTTGTTTGCACTGTGCCGACAGTTGCTTTCGTGTTCTCTGCTCATGCGCAGATATGACTTGCGGTGGCCGATTATCATGGACCGCTTCCACGCCAAGCAGTTTTCCCTGGAGGACTGCCAGATGGTGTTTTTAGACGTCACCAAAACAGTGCTGGAATGCCGCCGTCGCCATGGGAAGGAACTGACCGAGAACGAAGAACAAACCATCGAATACAAGTTGTTTCGCTACAGGACGGTAACCCCCAGATATGACTACGAGAACAGCGTGAGGCGGCGCAAGCAGCAGGACCTGATGTTCCGGTCGCTGTGCCAGAGTCAGCAGGAGGAGAAGCAACTGCAGGCGAAGCTGAAGTCTCTCAACGAGCAGTTGGCGATCATCGGTTCCGTAGTGCGTGGGAGTGGGAGTGAGCATCAGCCGGACAACCGTCGGTGCTACGGCCCGCGCATTCCCGTGACGCAGATGCGCGCGATGATCGACGAGGCGCTGAGTGCGTGTTGCTGTTTGAGATGACAATTAGACCACTCCTTTCCTGTGGCGTACACGGCAGGCGCGGGCCTGGCGAGTCGGTACTTCGTGAGGGCAATAGCGTGGAGTGAGGAGTAGAAGGAGGACGTGGAGCTGGCGCGCGATATGAAGGAGGAGTACAGACGCGTGCTGGCGGAGCTGGGCGTGACGAACCTGAAGAACATGACGTTCCGTGCGAGGAAGGAACTGATGGTGCTGAAGCGGCAGGTGGCGGCGGTGCTGCTGGCGAAGGTGGAGACGGGGAGGGAGAATGAGGTGTAGAAGTGCAAGGCGGAGAACGGACTGTCGAAGCTGCCCGAGACGCAGGTGAAGCGGTGGTCCACGACGGAAATGAAGAGCGATGTGAGAAAAGGGAGCAGAGATGAGGCGCAGGGGAAGAGGAAGCGAAAAAAGTGATTTGTAACAAAGACACCATACTTATTGGATTCTTCTAATTAAACAGTACACACGGTCTCCGTATTTGATCTGGTCGATATGCTTCTGCTCTCCCTCCAGGCTGAGGAGAAGGCCTCCAAAGGAAATGTAGATAAGACTAGGAGTGAGCCCAAAGCCAAACGACCACATATTTCCATTATCTTTGAACTGATATTTAAACACCTTGCCATACATGCAGTATTCGTAGTCGTCCATGAGGGTTTTCTACGCTCTCACACCCTTTCTGCGAAAATACCTCCTTGGAGTAATCGACATACGTGCCGGGGTCGGGTCTGTTATCTTTGTAGAGGGTGTTCGCAAAGACCAGAGTAAAACGATCATTTGCCTTCAGCGGATAGACATCTGTGTTAATATCGATGAGCATGTCCATTCCATAGGTGACGGAGGTAGCAGCGAAGCGAGTGACTGCAGTTTAGGGGAACGCCCTGACTCTTACCCTTATCGAAGGCCTTTCCATCGGGATTCACACTCTTCACCTCGAAGATTTCCTCGAACAGGATCGGACCGTTGGACATTGGGGGATAGCGTTGTTTTGTTTTCCTGTTCTCCCGCCGATTCGCGGCTTATATGCATAAGGGAGAGACAAGGAAGCGAGGCCTGCTGGTCTAGTGGTATGATTCTCGCTTAGGGTGCGAGAGGTCACGGGTTCGATTCCCGTGTAGGCCCATTTTTCTTTCTTTTTCCTTCACCTTCATTATTGCATTCCTGTAGGGAGGAAGAATGGCGCAGGCGATTGATATTGGCATTACCGGCTATTGCATAGGCCTCCTTCTCATTCTCTGCCTGGTGGTCGCTCCCTTGGTGTGCGTTCTCCATTTGCGTTTTACTCGTAGTGTACAGTATTATTCTATTAAGGATCGTATCGATCGTATCGATTAGTTCTTCTGCTGTTCCTTGTTTGTTCTTCAAAATGCTATCCCATTGGAGATTTCGTGCAATCAATATGGAGTCGTAGAACGCTCATTCTTCTCCTCCATGGAATCAACGGATTTGGATACACTGTTTCCTTTGGAGTTGGTGATGACTGCGTAGAACGACGGCGGACAAGGAAGTCCACAACAACATCATCGCTCTTCTCGACCGTGAGGGCGTGCAGTACACGCGCATCGTGCACGGACCCTGTCACACGTGCGAAGAGGCGAGGACTCGCTGGAATTGTCACCATTAGAGTGCAGCTATCCGAAACGCTCCTCTGACCACCGGAGCGAAGGCGCTGCTCGTAGGCGGGAACAACGAGAAGTATCTGTTGGTGCTGAGTGCCGCCAAGCGTGTGAATTGGAAGCCTCTCGACAAGGTGTATGGAAAGCTCGGTCCTCTCGCTGCGGACAAGGCCATGGAGGTGTCTGGCTGCTTGATCGGAGCCATTCCTCCCTTTGGCAGCTGCCTGAAGACGAAGGGAATCAAAACGATTATGGATCCTTCTGTCCAGGAGCAGGGAAGCTTTATCTGGTTCAATGCGGTCTTTTCTGGTGCGCATGGTGATGAATAGGGTCTGCGTGAGGTGTCCGTGAAGATGAACGTGGACGACTACATCCGCCTCGAGAACCCCACCATCATGCGCTTTTCCAAGTGGATTGTGTGTTGTGAACAAACAGCGGTATATTGGTTCTCTCCATCATAACCATTCACTTAAGCGTTCACGACCTTGGTCTGGAGTCCATGGAAAGAATCCACATCAACGACCTTCACAAGGGTAAAGAACTACGAGTGAGTCGCCGTACGAGCATCCACCTTCTTCTCCTCCTCGTCCTCGTTGTTCACCTGACGATCCAGCTGGATTCTAATGCGGGTGGGCACGTTGTGAATACCCTTGCTCCAGACGTACTGGTTGACAGTGGGGTCAATTCTGACGTCTTCTGTGCACATGGCCTTCTGGGCGAACTTGCGGATCACATCCATGCAACGGGGAGCTCTTCTCTTGAAGGCACTAAAGGGAATCAGTTTCTCTATTCATTTCCTCGCGATTAAACACAAATCGAACCGCGTTACTCAGCACAATCACTTACACCTTGTGGCAAGCCTTGTTGAGGTTGATCGTGTACTCACGAATAACGGGGGTCATTTCCTTCTTTTCAGCACGCATGATTCTGGTTAATAGGGAGAGTATTACCGATTTCTGAGAAAGGACAAAAACGATCCAGGGGTGGTTTTGCCCATTCCTGAATCGGGTATATTCTTCCCAGCACATACGAATTACCCCCATCCTTCTATTGCTTTTTGACTCTGGACACTCCTTCAACGCGCTTCCATCTCATCCACTTCCGTGTCTGTGGCAACAAACAGCAGGCGACATGATACACTAGAATTGCAATAGGTCCTCTTCCTCTTCCTCCACCACCACCGGAGCCGAGGTCTGCTTGTGGAACTGTCTCTCGAACTCGTCCGCATCAATATCGAAATCACAGCCACCGCAGTTCTGAAGGAAGGACACGGCGCCACTGAGGTTGGTCAAGCAGTAGCCGCCTTCCGACAGCAGCTCGTCAGGATGACGGAATCTGGAAACGTACTCCACCGTCGAAGGCAGCTTGGGGATCTGCGACTTCAGCACGGTGTAGATGAACGCGGGCAGGAAGTCATCCGCACCGGCATCATTCCCGCTCTTGTTCCCGCTCTGCAGCAGCGCTCCCAGCGTTCGGTTCGACTGGATGACGCACTCCAGCTACACGTCAGTCCGTTGCCGCACAGCAACCTTTTCCGCGGGGGAAAACACGTGCTGGATCTGCTGCAGCTCCTCCATCACCTTCTTCATCACGTCCTGGTTCTGTCTGCAGATCTCCGACACGTCCAGGTTTTCCATCGTCAGGAATTGCAAATCGGCCATCTTCGCCTCCAGCTCGGCGTCCTCCTTCTTCATCTCTTCCCGCACGGCGCCCAGCGTGTAGTCGCGCAGGTCCTCCATGATCAGCTTCTCCACGCAGTCGCGCGTGTCTATCAATCACTTGTCATTCTTCGCCGTCACCTCGCAACACCTCCTCCGTCGCGTTCTTCCACGCCTTGTGCTTGCGGATCTCCGTCATCAGCGCGTCCGTGAACGCGTGGATGCGGTCCTCGATGCGCTGCTGGCCCGCTCTCTGCATCGCCTCCGCGTTAGGTGTACTCGGGTTCGCAGGAGTGGTCTGGGCTGCCTGCGCTGCCTGCTCCTCCACACTAAGCCTCACGCTTCCCACGCTGTTTCACGGCGACATGTCCGGCGTGCGCTGGTAGTCGGTCGGCAGCAGCGCGGCGTACATCGTCTTCGTCTCGCTGCAGAAGTGCACCAGCGCGTCGCGCAGGTACCTTCGGGTCATACAAAGACATCACACTCACTGCGCGTCGTTGCGACCGAAGCGCTTGTTGAAGTCACGCTGGCGCTCCGCCCAGGGCCCCGTCTCCTCGGGGGCGTTGGAGCGCGCCTTGGAAAACTGGCTGAACTACGTGTGATGGGCGAGGCGAAGCCGCACGAAGCCGGTGATGTTCTCGGAGAGCACGTTCTTCGGAGAGGGTTCGGCGGTGGGCGTAGCTGGAATGGGCGTGGAGGCCACGAACAGGTCCGGACGGCCCTTCACGATGCGCTCGGAGAAGAGCGCCTTGATGCTGCGGTCGGCCTCCGATTCCTCCTTCATCTTGGAAGAACGCATCGCACGCTCCTGGATTTTCCGCAGCGAGTTCGCCATGTTCTTCAGTGAGTTTTTGAGCACCTTATTCCCCTAGCCGTGAGATTAGCCCATCGCACACACCGATTCTCTCTTCGGCAATTCCTCTACTGGCTCGGGAGCAACCTCGGCCAATTCCGAGGAACCAGGGAAGAGGGGAGGACGATAACCCACGGAAGCCCCGGTTTCCTGCGTGGGATAGCTCGGTGGCTGGTACGCACTACGCAATCACGCATTATCCAGACAGAAATACGGCGCTGGAGCTACGGGAGTCGATTCAAGAGTCGGCGGCACATAGCTCCCCTGCTCCTGATATATGTTCGTACCCCCATAAATTGACTGACCACGATATATCGCGTCCGAATCGTAGTACATGTTTTGTTGCGCGTTGGATTGGTTCTTCCTACAGTGTAAAACCACTACTACTGTTGTCAAAAGCCTACCTTCGAAACATCGCACTTTGCAAGCAGGCAGATAGTGCGCTCCTCTCGGAATTGGATAGTGGCGAAAATCGGAGCGATTTCTCTCACGCGAATCGCCACTGTTTTTGGTTTCTCATTCTTTCGCTCATTCCGCAATGGATACACCTACAGATAAAGCCGACCTCTTAGGTTTGGGTGGTAGCAGCAATAGTGGTAAGATCTCACCCAATGGCTTTCAACGGTTTAGATTCTGGATTGTTAAGATACCATGTGTGCGTCATTGAAGGACGGGACTTCGTTGTCCCTGAAGGCTCGAAGCCACTGGGCTTTGTGTGCTCTATCGTGATTGACTCGAAGGGATTCGCAACCAACCAAAGCACTGGAAACGAACGCGAACTGAGTATGCGCTCCCGTTCCATCTCATCCGTAGCCTGGAATCAAGAGCTGGAATTGGTCGCTCCCAAGAGTGATATTGATATTGCCGTGTAACTGTTCGTTGTCCCTGTCATCAACAGATATAGCGAGGATGGATCCTCGAGGCAACTCTTCGCCAACACCGAATTGGCCATTGACACATTTTCGATCGGTTCTGCCGAAGACTGCTGGTTCAGCATATCGTCGCCGTCTCACGCTATCGTCGGCCAGGTTCATCTCAGCATTTCCATCACCCCCATTCCCGCCGATATTCCTTCGAGCCCTGCCGTCGACGAAACCCTCTTCGACGAGTCCATCCTCCCTCCCTCCATCGCTGCTCCGCAGCCCCCTGCTCCACAGCCCGAGCCGGACGAGGTGAACCCCGATTTGATTCCTGAGCCCACGGCCACCGCGCCGCCTCCGCCTCTTCCCATCGCCTCCAAGCCCGCTCTTGACTTGTCACTGGACGAGCCCACGGCCACCGCTCCGCCTCCACCTCTTCCCACCGCCTCCAAGCCCGCTCTTGAAGCGAGTCCTGCTGAGCCGTTCGAGGCGCCACAAGACGAGCCAATGGCTACTGCTCCGCCTCCTCCGCTGCCCACCGCCTCCAAGCCCGTGCTCGAGCCCGTGCAATCCGAGCCCGTACAGCCCGTGCAGCCCGTACAGCCCGTGCAGTATGAGCCTGAGCCGGTGCTGGTGCAGCCCGTGCCCGTGGAGACTCTGTTCCCCACCAAGCTGCCCACCCACGCCTGGGACCGCCCCAAGCCGCAGCCGCCCAAGCCGGTCGCCAAGCCGCTGCCGTCGCCTCCGCAGAAGCCCGTCAAGCCTGCAGCCAAACCGCTGCCCTCGCCTCCGCAGAAGCCGGCGAAGCCCGTGTTCCCGGTACTTCCTTCTCTTCCCACGCATCGCACGCCCAAGACCTTGCCGCCACTTCCCGCCAAAGCAGAGCCGCCACTTCCCGCTAAGGCGGAGCCGCCTGCGCTGCCCAGCAAGCCTGTGACACACTCACGACCCCTGCCGCTGCGGCCTGCACGACCTGCACTGCCCGCCCTGCCCGTGAAGGGAAACAAGCCCTCTGTTGAGCCGGCAGTCCCATCTGTTGAGCCGGCTGCTATGGAACCGTCCGAGCCTGCGCACCCCGCTCCACTGCCTGCTGTGCCAGCTGTGCCTGCTGTGCCAGCTGAGCCTGCTGTGCCTGCTGTGCCTGCTGAGCCTGCTGAGCCTGCTGAGCCTGTTGTGCCTGCTGAGCCTGCTGTGCCTGCTGAGCCGAAGATGGCGCCTGAACCGACGTTACCTGCTCCTCTTCCTCCCACCGCCCCTGTGGAGCCCGTGGAGCCCGTGGAGCCGACGCTGCCGGCTCCTCTTCCTCCCACTCACCCCGAGTCAGCCGAGGCGGAGGTGGAAGCTGCTGAGGCGGAGGCGAGGGCTGCGGAAGCAAAGGCGGCAGAGGCCGTAGCCGAAGCGGAGGCTGCTGAGGCTGCTGCTGCAAAGGCGGAAGCCATAGCGGAGGCTGCCGAGGCGGAGGCTGCCGCGGCTGAAAGGAAGGCTGCCGAAGCCGAGGCGAAGGTGGCGCAGCCCGTGGAGCCTGTTGAGTCCGAACCCACATTGCCTGCTCCCCAAGCGCCTACTGCCCTTCTTGAGCCCGCTGAGCCTGTTGAGCCTGTTGAGCCTGTTGAGCAACCGACTGAACAACCGACTGAACAACCTGTTGAACAGCCCGCTGAACAGCCTGTTGAGCCTGCGGAGCCCCAGAAGGCGTGCTCTACGGAGACCCCAGAACCCCAGACAGAGACAGCCAATGAGGCTGCGGTGCAGGAGACAGCCGAGGTGCCTCTTCCGCAGCAGAGTGAGGACAGCTCCCACGCTTTGACGGAGTAATACCCATTGTTTTGTAGACAGCTTCAAGTAACGCTTGTTGTTTTCCACTGTCTGATGCGTTTGTTACAAACAGAAGAGTACAGGTCGTAATAGTCCGGACGTCTCATGTGATCTGGATTCGGTCGGGACATGGGCGGCGCCACTGGATTGTGCGGCTTAGGAGGAACAGGAAAGCCGGGAGGGAGTCTCGGCTTCATATGACCTGAACGTGATCCTCCCATCGCAATCGAACTGGGGCCGTAAGGATCGAAACGCGCTCCATCGGGAATATAGTTCCTGTCAACCGCCTCGCCATTCTCGTTGTAGTAGCCGTCTCTCCGGAAGGCCTGAGGACCGAGAAGACTAATGATGACAAGAGCGTGATAAAACAACCTTCCGCCACTTCCGCTGCAGACTCCTGGCACTCGATCCGCGTCAAAACCAGAATAGGCTGAAGAAGGGGGAGAACAGGTGGGAGGGTTTGGAAGAAAGGAACACTCGGGAATGGGATGCACAGAAGAATTGATATTCGGCGCACTGATAAAACGCACAACACGATCTCGAACACCCGCCGAATCCTCTGACAAGAAGCACGACCGATCTCCCATGGTCAATTTAACACCATCCGCCTGGATACAAATCTAAAGGGAATAGGGAAGACGATTCGCAACACGAAGAGAACGGAACTGGGTCTTGTGGATGAACGATATTCCATCTGGCCTCTCGTCTAGCTTCGAAAGAAGAAGGGACACATCCGTCGTTTCGTTTTCCCCGACTTTGCCACAGAACTTGAAATCTATTCTTTGATCCTCACCACGTCCATTCTACTGCTTTCGAGAAGCGTTTGAATTACAATGCTGGCTAACTGATGAACACGACCCTCTTTCGGAGTATTGCCTTTGATTTGGGATAAATCTAGTGGTAACTACTCACACAGCAATACACACGTTGAATGCATGTATCCAGTTCTTCCTTCGCGAGTGGGGTTCTCAATCGGTCTCGCAGCTCCCTCATCAGTCGCAAATCCTCCTCCACGTCATTGCCGTTCATTCTCCGTGTTCCCAACAAACACCCGAAAGGTATAAACAATCAATGCGCTTCCCGGCGAGCAGGGACATCTCGAGTAGGGCATCCCAGCGGCACTGGTTCGCTGTTAATTCAACACTAAGCACCAGTGGTTTACTGCTTAGTGCATCATGGCAACAGCGAATAGCCTCCCCTGTTCGCAGCAGGCCTCCCCGTCCGGAAGACCAGCCCAGCAAGCCGAGGGTCGTGGCATGACTCACTCCCCCAGCTCCGACTACCCGAATAGCAACCCGTCGCGAAGCGCATTCCTCCGTCACTTACTTCTTGCCACGCAGAGCATTCCACTGCGTCTTGATCGCCGAGCACTTGTCCATGATGTTGGCGTTCCAGAAGGCGGCGACCAACAGCAGGGTGAAGCCCGTGTACGTCATCACGACCGTCATCCACCATCCCAGCGGAGACAGGCAGCGGAACTTCTCGATGTGGCACTTCTGGCGGTACTCGCTAGAGCCGGGCGACTCCCAGATCTCCAGGTCCTGGAGGACGTGTCGCAGCGGGTCCAGGTTCACCAGAATCGAAGCAATGACCATCAACACGAAAGGACCCCACTTCTTCCACTTGCCCATCGTGTCGGGGAGCTTTCGGCGGTGTTCATACACGTAGATGCTCAGGCCGAGCATCATCACAACTGTCATGCCAAGAGAGAGATAATGACCCATCGCACGTGCGCTGGCGGTGAGCGAGCCACCGATCACCAGCACGAGGAGGGCGGGCCAACATCAGGCGCCAATCAGCGCGGGGATACTGATCGCGATCGAAAGAATCGACACGATCAGCGAGTTTCTCTCACTCTTCGCCATCGCAGGTTTCTACCATATCACTCCAGGGACCGCAAGGCTTACAGGAGGAGGAGGCGAAGATCACTGTCCGTTCGCGCAACCACCCTGAGCTGCCGGCTTTGCAGCCGGCGCCGAAGGCTCCGGTGTGCGTCTTCTCGTCGGAGGAGACTTCACTTGCCACTTGTTGCCAGGTGACGTCGGAGACTTCAAAAGCGGGGATTGCACTGTGAAAGGGGACGCTTTCACAGAAGCCATTCTTCACTTTCTAATGAGGCGAGTCAGGAAAAGTCTGAACGCCAATCCACGGATCCGCATCTGATTGGCTGAACCAATTCTGACCATTTGGCTTCCACTTCCCTCAACTCGTTCACTACCACCGTAAGTCGCTCCAACAAACACCCCCTAAAAGCACATAAAGAACAACTACTCGGCGGAGGCGCCCACGCTGTTCTCCTCCTTCGCATACTCCACCACCAGCTTTCTTCCCAGCAAGTGGGTGCTCGACAGCGCCTTCACCGCCGTCTTGGCGTCGTCCGCCGACAGGTACTCCACGAACACGAAACCACGCGATGTGCCGTCGAACTTCTTCGGCAGACGCAGCGACTTCAGCTGGCCATAGGCGCCGAACAACTCGCGCAGCTCGTTCCGATTCGCCTCGAAGGGGATGTTGCGCACCAGCAGCTTCGTCTTGCCGTCCTCTCCGCCCTCCGTGATCTTGCGCTTCTTCGTCGTCACTGCCTCCTTCCTCGCGGAGAACTTCAGTTCCAGCACATGGCCGTCCAACGCCTTCCCGTTGAAGCGGTTCAGCGCCTTCAGCGCCTGCTGGCGGTTCTCGTACACCACGAAGCCGAAGCCCATCGGAAGCAACTCGCCATTCGGGCCCTTCTTCTTGGGGATCGTGACGCTCTTCAGTCCCTCCACCTTCCCGAACAGGCCGCGAATGCCCTCCTCCGTCGTCTTCCAATTGAGGTTCTTGATGTACAGCGTCGTGCTGTCTCCCTCCTCGCCAATCGCGTGCGACTCCTCTCTCTTCACCGACGCCGTTTCTGTCTTTTCCTCCTCCTCACTCGTTTCCTTCGTGGCGGGAGTTTCACTCGCGACAGTCGTTTCACTCGCGACAGGTGTGGCAGAAGCCTCTACACCTCACCGCCCTCAGCCACGCGCACCTCCGCCCAGCGCGACGGGCAGGTACTCCAGGTACAGTGGCGTGTGCTGGTACTTGCGGTAGCTCAGATGGTTGAAGGCGCGCTTCGCCTCCGACGGCACCGAGAAGAACACCAGCGCGATCACACTACTCCTCATCTCGTGCGCACCACTTCGTACTGCGAGTCGGGCATGTCCAGCTTGGCCACTTCGCCATACTGCGAGAACAGCTCCAACAGCTCCTTGGATTCCGCCGTGTACGGCAGATTCTTCACCAGAATGACCTTGTCACTTCGCTTCACCTTCTCGCCGCGTGCTACAGCCTACGCGTCACGCCATCACTCCGCCGCCACCTCCAGCACCTCCAGCTTCACGCCCTCCTTCTCCAACCACTTGCGCGTGTCCTCCAACACCTCCGTCTCCGCCAGCGCCACGCGCACCGCCATGTTGCCGCTCTCCACGTCCAGGATGTCGCTCTTCTTCACGCCCAGCTTCGCGCTGATCACCTCCATCACCGTCGTGTTGTTCAGGTACATCGCGTTCCACGAGCTCTGGTTCTGCGCCTCCTCCAGCCGCTTGTTCAGGTACTTGTCGCCCTTGAAGGTGTGCGCGCGGTGGACTATTTCTCACTCTCTTTTCACATCACCACCCATCTTCTTGTACTCCTCCTTCTTCACGTTCGCCACGCCCACCGACAGCACGCGGCCCTGGAACACGCTCTTGTCCATCGCCTATATCTCACCCCACACCACCTTACTCACCTCGATCGCCTTCGCCGCCTGCTCTGGGAACATGAAGGTCACGAAGCAGTAGCCCTTGCTCTTGCGCTCGCCGTTCAGCGGGATGAACACGTCCACCACCTCGCCGAACCGCTGCGCGTACTCACGGATCTCCTCCTCCGTGCACGAGTACGGCAAGTTCCGGATGAACAGACGACCCTCCTCGATGATGTCCTCCACGTCCGAGCTGTTGGGCTCCTCCTTCGATGCTGTCTTTGGCATTGTCTTTGACATGGTCTTTGGCGCTGCCTTGCGCATCGTTTCCGAATCAGAATCGGAATCCGAGTCGGAGTCCGAATCCGAATTGGCGGGTTCAGTGAAAGGATTGACAGAGGGTTCTTGACCCTCCGGAACGTCCTGATAGGCGTCCGAATCACTGTCATCCTCCGATTCAACTAGGGATTAGTCATGCATTGAAGACAGTACTGGGCTGTGTGACTTCGTCGTTTTTCCACGTTTTCTTCGTGGAATGACTCTTCATCACGTTCAGGAACTCCTGGAGCTCTTGCGCTACACCGTGAGTTTCTCCAGTCATTTCTACCCTTTTTCTTCTGCGTTTCCTTCTGCTTCAACGCTTCCTCCGTCTCTTCCTCCGTCTCTTCCACCTTCTTTCCCTTTGTTTGCTTTTCCTCGGGATGGAGACGGAGATAGGCCGAACTGCCCTTGCTGTAGCGACTCCAGGGACGCGCCTGGACATTTCCCTTCTACGCCATGATACCGAATTGTCTGAATGGTACAGCCTCTGCAAACGTCACACTCAGTTTGGATGTGTCCAAATAGGTGTTGTTGAAGAAGTCTACGGCCGCTTTCGCCTCATCCTCGTTTTTGAATCCGATAAAACCAATCTGTCGACTTACACCACTATTCGTTATCGATGGAAGAAGCAGCACTCACTTTCGGGAGAGGATCTTCACATCCGTCACAGTTCCCTTCTGAGCAAAGAAGTCTTTGAGTCGCTCTTCTGAGATGTGCTTTGGGATGTTTTTCACGAATAGGCGAGTACTCATGAGAAGTGTGTTGAACAGTATGGAGTGGATTCTATTGCTCTGTGTGAGTACTCCAAAGAATGCAATTTGCAACAAACAACGACAATGATAGACCATTACACTCTCTTGTTGCTCCAGATTGGAGTAACTTCTCCTCTTCCATCTGCAGGATTCCCGCTCTGGATCATCCAAGCCACGTGACGCTATTCACAACGCTGTGCTTGAGGAGTTCACCAAAGACCCAAGCCAAAGCGCTAGCCAAATAGCCAAGAAGACTGGCTATGGCGGCTATTGAATACCCAAGGGGGTTAAACACGCGACGCTCATGCGAGAGAAGGTCGACAAGAAGGAGAAGGGTGTTGCCAAGAGGGAGTACTGCTTCGTCATGGCACACACGCACGAGTTCTACATTCAAGAGAAGAGGAAGGATCCGAGGAATGCAACAGTGAAGGACTACTCTGCAAAAGAAGCAATGATACGATCTGTCTGTAGTGCTGTAAGTTCTATATCACACGTAGTTTTCGATGAGATGCTCCATTGGTTCAAGTACGCCTTTGATGGGTTCTACAAGTGCCCAAATGATATTAAGAACAACATCTTCAACAACTGCTACGACAATAACGGTAATCTACTCCCTCACCCGGGAGTAACGATTCTTCCTGAAATCGTCGGGGAGTTAAGCCCCCGGTTCTTCTAGATATACAGGGCTACCTTCCTGAGAACAAGAGAGACGGTATCTACAAGAGACTCAAGCGTGATATCGATACTCTTTGCAAGAGTATCGGTAAAAGCGAAGAGGAAGTACTTGGAGGAAAACAAAGTGGTTCGTATCGACCACCCTCCGTATTCTCCCGACTTGGCACCATCGGATTTCTACCTCTTCGGTTACATCAAGAACGCCTTCGCAAATATTGTTCTTAACAGTATGGAAGAAGTTGTCAAGGAGATTACAGCCTTCGTGGAGGGTAATCCGAAGAAACAGCTGATTGCGGTTTTCGACGAATGGAGGAGACGGCTCCAGAGCTGCATCGAGCGGGAGGGGAAGTAAAGACAGTAACAGACCACGTACTGTTCTTCAGTGTGTTCACGGATGGCTTCGAAGCGTACAGCCAGTTTGTGAAAGGCCCGAGATCCTATTTTGGTGTTATTGGGAAGCTACATAATGCAAATAGCTATGATGCCCACTCCCCAATTATTGCACGATTTGTAAGTGTGATGGCTAAAAAGAGTGGTGTAAATGTGTTGTTGTTGTTGCTGGGAAGCCTGGGTCGAGAAGGTACATACCACAGTAAAATAGACCAATATGCGTAGCTTCTTAGATAATAACCATCGAAGTAATCCTTCTTAAATAACCTCTTACGGTATAGGGTATGATCAAGGGTTAATACGATAGAAATGACAAATCTAGCGAGAGGCCACAATATGGTAACAGGAACTGCCTCTTCCTTAAGAGGACTAGTGAAGAGGAGCAATTGATCGGCTACATAATGGACCACTCGAGAATACGAGAACAATAACACTGACAGAATAAGCAGCATCATTTGCTCGATAATGCGATCATAAAGCACAAAAACAAGAGAACTAAACAACTTGCAATAACCTCAACTCATGATGAGAAAAGATATGTCGTGGAAGAGAGAATGGCAAAAAGGGAGGTCGATTTGATCATTTGGCAGCCAGAAATAGGCGAGACTTTTGGATTCCAGAATTCTGAAACACTCTCTTTTCTCACCAAATCCACACTTCTCATTCCCTCCGGTATACAAATCCTTCTTTCTTACTACTCGTCCAACTCATTTGACAATGAATGATCCTGCTGGATGCTTCTTAGCGGAAGATGCGATAGAGGACTTCAATTGTTGCTGGATCATACTGAATCTGGATGTAAACGAACGGAAGAGGATCGTATGTTAATCATTTTCGCCTTCATTCGTAGCTGCCGCTCCACTCCCTTTCATGGGTGGTCCTCCGTCATTCCCTTCTCATTTTTATGATGCCTAGAATCAAATACGAAGGAGATGATTACCCATAATGAAGTGGTGTTCGGAAATGAAGCGGACAGACTATCAGGTGGAAACATATCCTGGAATTTCACGGAATCCACGTAGTATTCTTAATACGCAGGACATCTCGCTGTTTACAAGTGCTATTGGCGGTATTCAAAACGCCATCGATCAATGCCTGCTTATCGCAAACCAATCACCCTATGTTATCCTTCCTGACAATGCTACAGCGTCACTTCTACTGTATCCTTTCTTCTTTTCGATACTGAATAGTCAATGCTTCTCCCGTGTTGGAATGCATGTACCTGCATTTCTCTTCCGAGTATACGTGTTCCAGGCTGAATTCGAGCGTTACTCCCTGTCTCACCACATTCAATATCCCGTTCCTACTACACTGGATTTTGCGCTGCATGTGTGCAACAATCGCGAGGCGTCTATCCGTGGATTGAACCGCTGCTTGGATGTGAAGGATGCCTTCTGCTCTCTGCTCCAGAAGGGGCACATCCTCGGTTCTCCTTCTCCTCTTCTTCTGATCGGTGATCACGAAGGCTCTGTGCACACGATGGGCAAATCGAATCGGCATCTCTCCATGGACGGTGCAAGTGCCTTTTCTTTCGCCTCTCCCTCCTTCCTATCTCCCACACGCCGCACCCTCTCCGAGGAGAGTTCCCTCTTCCCCTCCCTCCTCACCCCCGACGATTTCCCCGATTTCCACTTTTCCCTCCATCCCTCCTTCCCGCGGGAATCCTCCAGCCTCTTCACCTTCCACGACCTGCCCTCCAGTCATGACTCCTTGGACGATCCCCGCGGGAATCCGGACTGGTTGCCCACACGCCGTTCCCGCCTACTCCAAAGCAGCTTTGACGAGTTGCAGGAGCCGCGCCGCCGCGCCAGCTCCTTCGCCCTCCCCGGCTTCGCCAACACGCCCTCGCCCCTCCTCTCCCACGGGGAAGTCGCTCTGCTCCCGCCCCTGCCCGACGCTGCCGACGGCTTCTCCTTGCGCCCTCCAGCCGCCTCGCCGGAGGGGTCGTCGCTGCTGGGCGGTCGCTCGGGACTGAACCCGCACAGCGCCGAGTTCGTGCCGCACGCCCTCCACCTCAGCTCACCCGACAGCGGTGCTGCGAACGCCTCCATCACCAACTCCATGAACCCTGCCATGACAACTGCCATGACAACTGCCATGACAACTGCCATGACAACTGCCATGACCACTCCCATGACCACTCCCATGACAACTGCTATGACCACTCCCATGACCACTCCCATGACCACTCCCATAGGCAGAACGAAGACGGGCAAGCCCGGCAAGGCGGCGAGCAAGCGCGACCTGCTGGTGAGCATATCAATGCAGTCTGACGATCAGGAGGAAACCATGCTCGCACACCGCATCGAGGAGAACCACATCCTCACGCTCAAGCTCCGCGGACTGCCCTATTCCGTGCGCATCCCTTTGCCTCCTTACGCATAGGCGTCCAAGCAGGACATCGCCGCCTTCTTCGCGCCGCTGCAGCTGCCGCGCGACGCGCTGGGCGAGCCGACGGTGGTGATCGGACAGGACAGCCTGCAGCGGCCCAGCGGCGAGGCGTTCGTGACCTTCGCGTCGGTGGAGGACTGCGAGAAGGGCCTGCGGTACCACATGAAGCACCTGGGGCGGAGGTACATCGAGATCTTCCCGCTGTTCAACAAGGAGTATTATCGGAAGAGTAGAGGCGGGGCAGGCGTGTGATGTAGATGCCATCTACTGTTCGATCTGCAACAAGTACGGACACACCGACGAGGCGTGTGCCATGCGGTTCCGAGGGAGAGAGGGCTCTTCTTCACGCATACTGTAATCTGGGTTATGTGTATTCTATGACGGGTTTGTCTGTTTCCGTGACCAAACGCGTGTGCGAACAAACAGGAATAAGGTGTGCTCATAAGAATAACTGACACATAAAGAGTACAGCCAGAAACTGGCTGGGCCTTTATCGGTAGGACTTCTGGTAGCGAGCACGAGCAGATGGACCACCATACTTCTTGGGCTCGGTACGACGAGGATCTAGTCGTCAGAACAAAACCCAGCAACACACCGGAAGCGATGAGAGAACGGTCGAAGGAGATCAGCATATCCTTGATCTCACGCTTGGCCTGCTCGTCCACGTCTATTCGTCAACGACCGTCCAAACCACCCACACTTCTGGTAGAAGGCGACGATGGCTCTAGAGATGGCCTGGCGGATAGCTGTGCGTCATCCCTTCCCTCCTTCCCTACCATAGATCTGAGCAACGCGACCACCACCCTTCACAGTGATGCGGATGTCGAGGTTGGCGAATCTCTCAGCACCGAGAAGGAGCACGGGCTCGATGGCCTTCATTCTCATGCACTCGGGCTGCATCACGTCGATGGGCTGGCCGTTGAGCTTCATGACTCCGTGACCGTACTTGCAGTGAGCAACGGCAATAGCGGTCTTCTACAACGAGTATGAGACGTTGTTCCCCAGAAACACGCAGCTCGCTCAAAAAACATACCTTACGACCGAAGGCCTGCACAGAAGGCTTAGCTTGTTCAGAGGACATTTCTAAGGCACACTTTCTAAACAACTTGGACGATGGAGGAATTGTGCGTTGGGGTGAATTTCACCAAGCAGGCGTCTTTCCTAGTTTCCAATTCTGTCGATTATCCCATCGTCTCATTCCCATTTTGTATTGCTTTGGGGTGCAATGAAATGTGCATTCTGTGCATGTGATGTGGAAGGAAGGATAGCGAATTGGGGCATGGGAGTGGGAATAGGGTTAAATAATATTGCCACTCCACTCATACAGACATCGGCATGGCAATGGTATACTTCAATCCGTATTGCATGGTATTGGTTGGATTTCTGAATGGCGAGTGGCCTATTCCCACAGCTTGATTAGAAGATTCCATAGAATCTTTTCATTCCCTTCTTTCCAACACGACATCCTTGTCCACCACAAAACCCCTCCAATTCATTTGTCTTTGTTTCCTAGTTCATCGTTCGACCTCACATAAAACGCCTAAGCCCATTCATTGCGCCATGGATTTGTCAAAGACCGTAGTAATCGCGTATGGATGCTCTACTGCCGTCGCATACATCATGAAGGGGAAGGGTTGTCCAGTTTCCTTCGATGAGGAGGGCTACCTCAAATCGACAGTTTCGTATCGAGATGGAAAACTGAGCGTTGGCGGCAGTCGTTTCAGCACAAAAAAGAACGAGATTGTATTGCATTCTACGAAAGAGTTGTTGGGGATATCCTATCCCGAGTATAACCAATCGGGCATGGCTGGGCACGATTTTGGATGCAATGTGGAGTGCAACTTCGACAATAAGCCATGCTTCCGGTTAAATGATTCCATTGCCCTAACCAGTGAAGACATTGCTTCTATGATTATCGGGCGCGCTTGCGAAAAGGCCATGAACTTTCTTCCTGGGCTGTCGAGTGTAGTCGTGACCATTCCTCCCAACTACTCGAGGAAACAGAAGGAGGAGCTAAAGAGCGCCATCACGAAAGCGGGCTATCGGTGTTCCATGATGGTTCCGGAGCCATCGGCTGCCGTGGTTTACTTCGCTTCTACGATGAACATCCCACAATCCACTTACTGCGTACTTGATCTGGGTGCAAGCAGCAGTAGGATATCTCTCGTCATCTACAGCAAGCGAGGCATTGAAGTGCTGACCACCTCAGAATGTGGTTTCTTGTGCGGCGAGGTGGTCTTTTCAAGGGTGCTGCAATGGCTGCAGAAGGAGCTGGTGGACAGGGGTGTTGATTCGTACATGAATCTGACCGGCAAGAAGTATCCCCAGCTACTGTCGCGATGCGAAGAAATGGTGAAGGAGCTGTGCGAGATGGAAGAGTCCTTTTTCGACCCTCGCATTCTCAACAAGCCCGCGCCGTCCTTCTCCCTGTCACAAACCACGCTGAAGCAACTGCTGAAGGATGATTGTGTATCCCTTCTCCAACAAGTCGGCGCAGTGTGCAACGCGCTCCGTGGACTGTCCGTTCAGACCGTCCTGGTGGTGGGAGCCATGGCGAAGTCCTACGTCATCCAGGAGCTGTTGGGGAACTCCTTCTCGTTCAAGTATCCTCTCTCCAGCTACTGCGTTGCGGATGGTTGCATGACCTATCTCAGTTCCTTTGCCTCCTCTCATCCCTACACCATCGTTCGGCGGCTGGCGTGTGACGTGGGGATTGGGGTTAGTGGGAAGAGCGTGCAGCCGCTGCTGACGAGGGGAACGCCGATTCCCTGCAAAGTGGAAGTGACGATTCAGCGAGACGAAGAGAGCAGCGTGGTTCAGACGGGTGTCTTCGTGAGGGATGGGGATTGGGAACTGGCGGAGGTGCTGATGTTCCCTGTGGAGGAGCTGTACTATTCAGACGGCAGGCTGGAGCTGGTGCTGGAGGTGGATGCGTTTGGAATGGCGCGTGTTTCGGTTACGGATTGCCTCGATACGGTTATTTTTAGCAAGAATTTGTTTTCTGTATTGTGCTGTTGTGTTTGTTCAAAGACGCAGAAATCAATTCACAAGACATGTCTGCTAAGGATTTGTGGGGATCAATGGGGTCTCTGGCCAACTCGTTCATGGCCAAGTTCGGAAATGGCGTGAGCCAGGGAATGAACACCGCTGTCTCTGCCGTCTCGGACACCGTGGGTAGCATCAGCGAGGGTCTGTTCAACGACGGGGAGGAGCACTTCTTCGAGGAGGACCGCTCTGTTTGTGTTTTTCGCTGGCATCACGCCTAGGAGGAGGAGGTCCGCGAGATTCTGAACAGCGGCAGTGGTAAGAACAGAGAGGACGAGAAGATCGTCATCATGAAGTGGATGGTCGCCGTTTGTGTTCTTTTGCGTTTTTTAATGGTTTTAGCAACTCAGCAAGGGTGTGGACGTGTCGGCCTACTTCCCCGACGTGGTGAAGCTCGTGATTTGCCCCAGCGTGGAGCTGAAACACTACGTCTACCTCTACCTCACACATTACTGCGACTACAACGAGTCCTGCCGAGAGAACGCGCTTCTGTCTGTCAACACCTTCCAGCAGGACATGGCTGGAAAGAATCCCGTCTGCCCTCTCCTCCGCTCTCACACATAGCGCATTCGCGCGCTGGCGCTCCGTGTGATGACGTCTATTCGCGTGCCTGAGATTTGGCAGCTGCAGCTGATGGCTGTCCAGAAGTGTGTGGTGGACAGCGTTCCCTTCGTGCGAAAGATGGCTGCGCACGCGCTCCTGAAGCTGTACGAGTGGGACCCGAGCCAGGAGGAGAGCATCATCGCCATTCTGAAGAAGCTGCTGCGCGAGAACAATTCTCTCGTCAATTCGTCATCTATGCATCACGCATAGGTGTTCAGCAGCGCGATCATCGCGTACAGCGAGATCTGCCCGACGCGCTACGATCTGCTGGACGCGTGCTACCGCCGCATGGTGAGCATGCTGCCGGTGCTGGAGGACTCCGCACAGGTGGTGGCGCTGACGGTACTGATGAAGTACGCGCGCACGCAGTTCCTGCAGCCCACGCTAAAGGCGCTGAACGCGGCGGGCGGCGACGCGAAGGTGGTGAAGGTGGCGGTGAAGCGCGTGGCGAAGAAGGCCGACGTCTTGAAATGTTGGGGGAGGTGGGGGCGGTGAGGCGTAGCGTTCTACGCCGATGAGAGTGAGAGTGAGTCGTACAGTGAGTCGTACAGCGAGGAAGAGAAGCCTGCTGAGGAGAAGGTGGAAGAGAAGGAGGAGGAGAAGGAAGAGAAGGTGGAAGAGAAGGAAGAGAAGGTGGACGAGGACCTGTTGGCGCTGCTGGACGCGGCGGAGGCGCTGCTGATGTCGCTGAACTCGGCGGTGGTGTTGGCGGCGGCGGCGCTGCTGTTGCACTTGGCGCCCGAGGACAGCAACTACGTGCTGGCGAGCGTGGCGGCGCTGATCCACTGTCTGCAGCGCGACGCCCGCTGCGCCTTCTTCGTGCTGAACACTATCGAGGAGGTCTCGGCGCTCAGTCCCAAGTACTTCGAGGACAGCATCGCCGTGGGCTTTTCTCACCATGTCTCATACACAGGCCTTCTTCCCGCGCGCGGCGGAGCCCGTGTTCATCATCCAGCAGAAGACGCGCATCCTGTGCCGCCTGCTGGACGCGGACAACGTGGACGAGGTGCTGAAGGCGCTGGAGCCGCTGTTCAACCACCCCTCCGCGCGCGTCATCACCAACCTGATCGATGTAGGCCGTGGGGGATGCCACTCATTTTCCAATAGACGCTGCTGGTGATCACGGCACGTCAGCCGTCGTCGACGCGTCTGTGCCTGCACGTGTTGCTCCAGCTGATGGACCTGCGCGCGGAAGACACGGCGATCGTGCAGGCGGCGCTGATGGGCGTGGACCGCCTGCTGGGCTCGCTGGGCGACGCGGAGAAGACGGAGACGCTGCGCTGGGTGATTCAGAAGATCGTGAGCCACGAGGGCGACGACGTGTGCGACGGGCTGCTGCGTATGCTTCTGCACCACGGCGCGATCATCCCTGCGCAGTGCGCGGAGGTGTGTCGCGTGCTGCTGAAGCGGTACGAGGCGCTGGCGGCGTCGACGCGCATGGCGCTGCTGCAGCTGGCGGTGAAGCTGGCGCTGGCGGAGCGCGAGAACGCGGTAGTGCAGAAGATGGCGGAGTACGTGATGGAGCTGAACGGGAAGGATCTGGACGTGGAGGTGCGCGTGCAGGCGCGCAACATCAAGGCGGTGGGCGTGGGTGATGGGTGTGAGGGATAGTTGTACTGCTCGGACAACGAGGCGATGGTGAAGATTCTGGAGGCGGTGCTGAACAGTGACAACCGCGCGAACGAGGTGGGTGTGCGAAGGTGGCGTAAGGCGTAGTACCTGTCGGAGTGCCACCTGGACGACTTCTACATTGGTTCGCTGTCGCTGGTGGTACGGGCTGTGGAGGCGTGTGAGGCGTAGCTGAACCAGGAGTGCCGCGGGTACGTGCCGCTGCCGGAGTGGACGGAGACGCCGGTGCCGGGCGAGTGCCGCGACCCCGAGGCGATCGAGGCGAAGGAGCGTGCGGCGGAGGAGGCGAAGGAGAAGCAGAGAAGACAGGAGGCGAAGAAGGCGAAGAAGGACTCGAAGGAGGAGTATTCGGACTATTCGTATTATTCGTACTCGGACGAGGAGGAGAAGCCGAAGGAAAAGGAGGTGAAGGAGAAGAAGGACTCGAAGGAAGAGTATTCGGATTACTCGTACTCGGACTATTCCTACTCGGAGGAAGAGAAGGAGGAGAAGCCCGTTGAGAAGAAGGAAGAGAAGAAGGAAGAGAAGAAGGAAGAGAAGGAAGAGAAGAAGGAAGAGGAGTATTCGGACTATTCGTACTCCGATTATTCCTACTCGGATAAGGAGTGATTGTCATTGGTTTGTTCTTATAGTGCTCTTCTATGAATAAGCTGTTCTCCTTGTGCTTGTGTAGCTTTCTTACAGGTGGTATTGATAGACGTAGTGCTCATTTGCTTTTCCCTCTGTGCTTCGGCAGTGACAAAACGCAATGACGTATGTGACGATGTACCATGGTAAAATCAAGGACGTTGAGGAGGAATCGAAGAATAGCGTGTCTTTGCGGTCTTCTCGAAAGAGAGCGTACAAGAGTAAGTTAGTTTGTCCATGATGTTCAACACCCCTAACACATTGTAGCTGTAGTGGATTCAGAGGAAGAAAGAGGTTCTGTGTCAACCTTTTCAAGTAGGAAGCGCCGTTCCACTAGAGAGGGTTTTAAGAATGGTAATGAGTTGTTACTATTATTGATATGTAGAAGAGGAAGAGGAAAACGTGCCCAAACAAAAGGAGCAAACCGTGGACGAGACGTAATGGTTTGATGTTTCTGTGACTCAAAGGAGTGTGGAAAACAAAAAGGAAGAGGTTATTGAGAAGACGATAGTGACTGAAACAGAATCACCCCAGCCTTCGTCGTCTGCTGAAACGACCAAGGAATCCACGGCTGCTAGTGAGGATCGCCAGAAGAGAGTAGTCGCTCGCAATTCAATCGAAGCCGAGCTAATGAGCGAATCCCGTGGGCGTTTTCATGCCCTCTCATGCATAGGACAGACGCCACTGTCCCTGTCGTACTCCGTTGTGCACATTTCTCCCATCACGATTCTTCTCTCCGTGAACGTGTCGACCGAGGCAACCGTGTGGTGCGGCGCGTGGCCGCTGGGCGAGGAGATGAACCTGAAGTTGCTGCAGGCCAGCACGCCCGGAGTTGTCGTGTCGGGTAGGTGCTTGTTCTGTCATTCTTCATTTGGCACTCATCACATCACATCATCACTCATCACATCACTCATCACATCACAGTCATCACATCACTCATCACAGTCATCACATCACATCACTCATCACATCACTCATCACATCACTCATCACTCATCATTCATCACATCACACATCACATCACTCATCACTCATCACTCATCACTCATCACATCACTCACACACTCAGGCTCCCGCTACTACCCCATCTCCTCCCTCACCCCCTCCACCACCTACGACGTCACCTGCTTCGGCTACGCGGGTACCACCTTCATGACCGAGAACCCCTTCTCCCTTCGCCAGAGCGTCATGACCAAGGAGAAGGTGTTCGCCATTAAGAAGGCCCGTTTCAGCAGAGATACCATTGAAGTGTTCGTGGACTCCAACCTGGAGATCTCCGTTCTGTGCTTCCTCTTCAACGGAAAGAACATCAAAATCGATAACAAACTGTTTGACCCAAATCAGGACGCTTCTGTCGTGTTCGATGTCCCGAAACGGAATGTACAGTATCGGGTCCAGTGTTCCGCCTTGAACGATAGTAGCAAAGGTTGGGGGTTGTTGGGGTGATGAGGAATAGTGTTCACCTCCACGGATTCCGTCGTGGTTTCTACCAAAACGATAAATTGGACAGGAATCGTCCTGGTTTTTGTCATTGTGCTGTTCCTTGTGTCGTTGATCGTGTTTATTGTGATCTGGAGGTAGTGTTCAGCTTGCAGTTTCATGTATAGGAAGCAGAACTCCATTCATGCGATGTGAGAGATGCAATGGGCGGTGAGTGGTAGATATGAGTTGGACGAGGCCGAGATTGTAACATTACTCAACAAATCGAGAGATCAGACGCAGAACGCCATGAATACCGCAGATGGCAATTTCGATACTCTGGTGTCAACAGAGCGGTCGATTCGCTGTCCCAAATGCAGGTGTGTGGGCGATGGGTGACTTGCAGGTGGTTTTATCAATCCCCCTTCATCGACGCTGTGCAGAGAATGCAACTCGCTGTTGCGTGGAAATGAGTTGTTCGCGTCGGTTTCGAGAAAGGTTTATTAGTGCTCCTTATGTGTTTGTGGAAGAGTCATTGTTTCTTTTACTATGCCCGATTTCTCAACACCGAAAGGAGTGGCGAAATGGATGAAGGTAGTGAGCAGAGGGGATTGTGTGACGTTCAGTCCAAAGGACTTCAGAAGCTTCGGTGGTATTGCCAAGTGTGTCAAAAGCAATGCCGCGACGAAAACGGCTTTCAGAACCACATTCGCTCCGAGAGCCATCTGCGCAATATGAAGATTGTTGGAAACAATCCTGGAAAGTTCATTGGCCAGAACTCGAGAGCGGTAGGAAGTCTCCTTTTCTGTTTATGTGCAGTTCGAAAGAGGATTTATCAGTATTCTCCAGTCCAGATATGTGAATCGAAAGGTCTTTGCCAACAAAGTGTATGGCTTGTGCTTGAACCTTATCTGCAGATACCAAGAGTATATTGCCGATAAGAACCACGTGCATATGAATGGTACTTGCTGGTCTTCCTTGAATCAGTTTGTCCAGACGCTCGTCAGCAATGGGATCTGCGAGGTGGAGGACACGGAACGAGTACGCATGGAATTCACCTCTCATCGTAGGGTCCTTACATCACATACATCAAGCACGACGAAGAGGGAAGACGACGAAAGCAACGTGAGCTGGAGCTGGCAAAGAGCAGTTTGGATGAGCAGGAGCGCCAGCTGAAGCATTTCGAGGAGGAGCACGAGAGAATGGTTATGACGATGGACAAGAGCCAGCTGTGTGTGTTCTGAATTCGTTTTATGGTTAGAGAGTACACAAAGGCAGATGATGTGGATCTGGGGAAGACGATTTCGCTGAACAACCTGAACTTGGTGACAGTGGAGCCGAAGAAGGAGGAGGTGAAAGTGGACAAGAGAGTTGACTTTGACTCACTGCTGGGAATCAAGCCGGAAGAGAAGAAGGACGATGTCGTGAAAAGTGAGGGAAGCCACAACTCTTCAAGAGACGTACATCACACCAGAGAACGCTCCAGAGAACGCTCCTACCCCAAAGCCCCAACAATTCAAATCCACCTGAATGAGTTCAGCTATTTGCAGAAGGAGAATCACAAGGACCACTGGCTGGTCCCCGGCCTGGAGGTGAAGATTATGAACAGTCAGCTTGGAAATGGCTTGTCATTGCAGAAGATGCGATTCACGAGTAGATTGTACAAGAAGAAGGGGAAAATAGTGTCTCTATTCGACGCCTACACGGCCAAGGTGAAACCCTACGAGTCTGACTTCTCGATCCGAATTGATCAGGTATGCGTTGGGAAGAGGCGTAAGGAGCCAGGATGAGTTGCAGACGGTGATTCCGAAGGAGGGAGAGATGGCTCTGGTGGTGAACGGCCCGCTGGTGAAGGAGCACGTGAAGATCGTGAAGATCAACAAGGAGGAGGACTATTGCGAGGCGGAGGTTGCCAGTGGGGAGCACAAGGGAAAGAAGGTGAGGAAGATGTACTACGACGACATCTGCAAGGAATCTGCAGCATTTCCTGTTTGTTGCGAAACTGTATCCAGCAAACACGTCACTTCGTCTCCTTCAGCCTGTCCTTTCTCGCCTTCAGCATCGCCTGCGGCAGAGTCCGCCGGAACGGCAGCATCTCCATTCCGTCCATGTACGGCAGCAGCACACTCGGCACCTTCACGCCCTCGGGCGTCTGGTAGTTCTCCAGAATGCAGCACAGCGTGCGGGTCAGCGCG